>OGLM01000010.1_pt1 | contig 243677 bp, 242 predicted proteins | sample 1572531 | NCBI WGS metagenome assembly OGLM01 (sample SAMEA2581909, study PRJEB24529) | metagenome | biome: Human gut stool | place: China | collected 2011
ATATTGATTCAATAATATCAACAATGATTATTTTCTTACAATCTTACCCTGATACAATTTCTTAGGCATCATATTAACCCTGAACGTCTTCTGTACCGCCTTAATCCTTGGAATATCATTTTCTGTAATAACTGAAGCACACACGGCTTTACTTCCGTCTCTTCCGCATCTTCCGGCTCTGTGGAGATAATCCACAGGCTTATCCGGTAGTCCTATGTTAATAACAGTATCAACATTATCAAAATGAAGTCCTCTTGCTGCCATATCGGAACATATAAGGTAACTTACCTTGCCACTTCTGAAATCATCTGTAATCTGTCTCCTTTTATTCTTGTCCAGTTTGCCATGTAACGATTTCACATTGTAATGATGGAATTCCATCTTCTGTGTTATCTCTTCTATGTCATACTTGGAGTTGGAGAAAATTAGACAATGCTTAGTATCAAGTGCCTTAATAACCTTTCTTACTGTCTCAATAAGTTCTCTCTTCTCAACCGTAAAATAATAATGTTCGATATTAGTTGGAATTGTAATCTTATCTCCGGTTGTTATATTAACGTAATCAGCTCCAATCTGTCCGGCTAATGTTCTCGTATTATCTGTAACCGATGCAGAAAACAACATAACCTGTATATCTCTCATAAAGCATTTTCTAAGTGCTGTTATTCCATCAATATTGTCCTTATTAAGTATCTTATCAGCTTCATCTATAATAAGTGTCTTAACCTGATGAGCTGCCAGCTTTCTATCCTCCTTAATAAGTTCATATATTCTCTGATATGTGCCTACAACAATATTAGGCTTACTCTTAAGTGTCTGTAACTGTCTCTGCTTATTAACACCGGAAAACAGTGCTGCCGCGGTAATAGGTATCCCGGAATTATTGGAAAGCTGGTTAATCTGACTGCATATCTGTATACATAATTCCTTTGATGGAGTTATCACTACAGCATATAATTCCTTATTATCAATATTTTTCATAATAACCGGTAATAAAAAAGCAAGTGTCTTGCCCGTTCCGGTTCCTGAACATGCAATAATATTCTTTCCTTCCAATGCAGGTTTAAAACAGTCCTCTTGTATTCCGGTCATCTTAGTTATTCCCTGTTTGTTAAGTCCTTTGACAAGTCTGTTGTCCAAATCCATTAAATGTCTCCTTAAATTCTTTAAAATAATTGATATCATACATATTTTTGTATTATACTATATCCCATAAAAAAACACAAACTCGAGGAATATATGGATTTACAAAAATTATACAGTTATACAAGAAAAGCAATTTATGAATACAATATGATTGAAGACGGTGATAAAATAGCCATAGGAATATCGGGAGGAAAAGACAGCCTTACCCTGCTGTATGCACTTGCAGGATTAAGACGTTTCTACCCAAAAAAATATGAACTTGTAGCAATTACGGTAAAACTTGGTCTTGAAAATATGGATTTTACACCTGTAAAGGAACTATGTGATAAACTTGAAGTTCCTTACTATACAGTTGATACAGAAATATATCAGATAATATTTGAGGCAAGAAAAGAGAGCAATCCTTGCTCATTATGTGCAAAAATGAGGAAAGGTGCATTTAATGAAAAAGCACTGGAGTTAGGATGTAATAAATTCGCCTATGCCCACCATAGGGATGACCTGATTGAAACCTTCTATATGTCATTAATGTATGAAGGACGTATCCATACTTTCTCTCCTGTAACTTATATGGATAAATCAGGGCTTACACTGATACGTCCTCTTATGCTCATTCCGGAATATGCAATAAAATCTTTTTCAAAAAGATATGAGCTTCCCATTGTTAAAAATCAGTGTCCTGCCGATGGTTATACAAAAAGACAATATATAAAAGATATGCTTCATAATCTTTCAAAAGAAAATCCGGGGCTTACAGAACATTCATTTACTGCAATAATCAATGCCAATCTGGAAGACTGGCCAAAAAGGATAGTCAGATAATCCCACCGGGATTATCCGGCACTCAGGTATTACAGTTGTGGCAATAATAAGTGATGAGAAGATTCTGTCCCGTATATATCTTATCGGAATATAAATTATTCATTCTCTTAATCTCTGCGATGTAATCATTCACATCATCATAATATTCATAATCCATATTGGCTTCGGCAATATCCCATAAGGTATCCCCACTCGTTACCGTATAATTCTTATATCTCTTATCGGAATAATCTCTTCCATAACTGTTATTGGCATCAACCCTGACTCTGCTTACAAGTATTATCACAACAACAACTGCTGATATAACTGCCATTGCTGCAATCTTACTGCAGTTCTTTCTTAATTTCTTAATTAAAATGTTCATAATCTTATTCCTCCGTTCCTAAACTATCTAAATAATAATTCATTGCGTGTACAATAAACAGTACACAAACTTGTGTTCGATTCGTTAATATGATATTACATCTCGAACATCCGTTTGTCAATAGTTTTATCGAACATTTTTTCGGAACTTTTGTTTGCATATATTCCGTATGTGTGATATATTGTATTTAATAAATAACATTCGGAGGTATAAGATATGAGTAAAGGACGAATTACTCCTAAGCAGGAGGAGATTCTTAATTTTATCAAACAGCATATTTTATCTAAAAACTATCCGCCATCAGTCAGGGAAATCTGCGAAGCGGTTAATCTGAAATCAACTTCAAGTGTGCATGCACATCTTGCTACGCTTGAGAAGAACGGTTATATATCAAGAGACCAGTCCAAGACCCGTGCCATAGAAATTGTAGATGATGATTTCGGTTTTAACCTGCCTGACAGGGAATTAGTTAATGTTCCCATGATAGGAACCGTCGCAGCCGGTCTTCCACTTCTTGCCGAAGAGAATATAAGGGATTATTTTCCAATACCTGCAGATATGCTTCCCAATACCGAGACATTTCTGCTTCGTGTCAAGGGAGACAGTATGATTAATATGGGAATTTATGATGGTGATGATTTGCTGGTTGCCCGTCAGGACACTGCATCTAACGGGGAAGTAATCGTTGCATTAGTAGATGATTCTGCAACGGTCAAGCGTTTTTACAAAGAAAACAATCATTATCGTCTTCAGCCTGAGAACGATAATATGGACCCTATTATCGTTGATGAATGTAAGATTCTTGGAAAAGTAATTGGATTGCTAAGAACCAATATTGTTTAATTTCAAATGTTCTATACAAGAATAAGCGGTATGGCTTCTGTCATACCGCTTATTCTTTCTTATATAAGTCTTTAATTATCTTTTTAATACAAAGCTATCAACTAACTGATTCATCTGTTCTGCCTGTGCGGATAATTCCTCACTTGTAGCTGAACATTCCTCCGATGCAGCTGAATTAGACTGGACAACTTCTGATATCTGGTCAATTCCTGCCTCTGCTTCCTTCATAGTCGCTACCTGGGTATTGGATGTTTCACTGATTTCCTTGGTTACAACAGCTATTTCATTAATACCCTCAACAATGATTTCCATTGAATCCGCTGCACTCTTAACAGCATTATTACCTTCTTCTATTTCATTAAGAGCACCTTCAATAAGTGCTTTGGTATCAACGGCCGACTGTGCACTCTGGTCTGCAAGAACTCTTATCTGTTCCGCAACAACCGCAAATCCCTTACCGGCTTCACCGGCTCTTGCAGCTTCTATTGCAGCATTAAGTGAAAGAAGGTTAGTCTGTGAAGCAATGTTTTCAATATCAGCTATTATGCTGCTGATTTTTAATGATGTCTCACTTATTCTTTCCATTGCATCCATAAGTGACTTCATGGATGCCTTGCTTTCATCAGCTTTTTCTGCATATTCCTGAGCTTTATTGCTGCTATCCATAAGTGCTTTAGCGGTTTCTGCAACATTTTCGGAAATAGTTGTGATTGTAGCCTGAAGTTCTTCTACGGCTCCTGCCTGTTCTGTAGCACCCTCCGCAAGTTCCTGTGCTGACTGTGCAAGATTTTCCGAACCTGCCGTAACCGACATTGAAGCTTCCTCAACACTATGCAATGTATCATTTACCTTGTCATTCATCGTCCTCACAGAATCCCTGAGTTCAACAAACTTGCCAACGTATTTTTCTCCGTTTTCGGTATCAACATTGAAATTGCCTCTTGCCATCTCTGACATAATCTCACTTAAATCGGTAATTATGAGATTAAGCGTTGCAGCCATTGACTTGGCTTCCTCTGTCATTACCGATATCTCATCATCATAACTATTAGTTGGGAACTCACTGTCAAGGTCACCTCTGGCAAATGTCTTAAACCTGTCTACCAATGCATTAACCGGCTCTTCAACTGACTTAGATACCTTATTGCTGATTTTTCTTGATATAATACAGCTGATTACAATAACCACAAGAACACCTGCGCAAAGTGCATACTTAATTATTGCAAGAATTTTTTCAAGTTCTTCTCCTTTATCAACATTAATGTCCATAAGTCTGTTGATTGCACTATAAACATTGCTATATAATGGTTCAATTTCTTTAATATCTCTTTCCTGTGCCTGCTGTAATAAAGTATATGAATCAGACATACCATCACTTATTACACTGTCGCTTATATCCCAATAGCCCTCAAGTGCAGTAAGAATATCATTATATGCATTCATACTTTCGTCTGTAACCATATATTCTTTAATATCCTCAAGATATCTGTTAAATTCTTCTTTTTTGCTGTCATATAGTTCTTTCTGGGCATTTTTCTGGTTCTTGCTGCTATATGCAACAGCGCCTCTTAACGCACTTCTTGTCTCTGAAAAAGAAACAAGTGCCATTCCTATATCACCCTGTGAAAAACCATAATTCTTCATTGCCGACTCATACTTGGAGCTAAATACAAATAATGCTGAATCACATATAAATAATGCTATCATACCAAGAAGAGTAATAACATTGAAGCCTTTCTTAAGTCTTTTATTAATTGACTCTTTCATTTTATCGATCCTGCCTTTCCGAATGCTATATATCCTAGCATCGTCTTATATTAGAGATTATATAAAAGGCACTATGTCATGTCAATACATTTGTGTATCAAAAGTACTATATGTTTTTATCTGTTTCTGTATTCGTTAAGCAGCTGTCTTGCTGTCTTTTTAAATATCGGATGATAAGCATACGGAGCAATTTCACATAAAGGCTCAAGCACAAAAGGTCTGTTGTGCATATCTGCATGAGGAACAATTAACCTGTCCGTATGAATAACCTCTTCTTCATAAAAGATGATATCAAGATCAAGTGTTCTTGGACCCCATTTAATATCCCTTACCCTTCCGGATTCTAATTCTAACTGATTAAGGAAATTCAATAAAAATTCAGGTCTCATATATGTCTCAATGAGTATACATCCGTTAAGGAAGTCATCCTGTTCAACACCGCCGTAGGGCTTTGTCTGCTTTATTGACGAAGTCTTAAGTATTCTTATTGCCTCATTGTCTTCCATTTTTTTGAAAGCATCCTGAATGTATTTCATTCTGTCGCCCACATTGGAGCCGAATGAAATAAATGCCTTACGCCACTGTCTGAACACTTTGACGCTGATATTTTCAAACGGCAGATCGACCGGTGCCTCCGGTTTGCTTATGGTTAAATCAACGCCTTTAACTATTTCACTGAAATTAAGGATTACCGCTGCCAGATTTTCGGCAACCGCCTCAATAAGATTATACTGTGTATCCTGCATAAAATCAGATATAACCTGACAAAGTCCCGCATAATTTACTGTGTTATTAAGATCATCCGTAACACCTGCAATATATGTTTCAAGAAAAACTTTGGCTGTAACAAAAAAATTCTGTCCCTCCGAACGTTCTTCTGCATATACTCCGTGGTTACAGAATACCCTGAGATTGTCAATTACTATTTCGTCCATAAATTCCCTCCGTCATTTTTATTGTTCTATAGTTTTGTTTTACATCATGAACCCTTACAAACATGCATCTGTTCATAACCGCTATAACAGTTGTGACAAGTGTTCCTTCCACTCTCTCATCCTTTGGTAAATCAAGAGTAAGCCCGATAACCGACTTTCTTGATGTTCCAAGGAGCACAGGATATCCGAGCTTACAAAATTCATCAAGATGTCTCAGGCAAAGTATATTGTGTATATATTCTTTGCCAAATCCCACGCCGGGGTCAATTATAATTTTGTCCCTGTCAATTCCTGCATTAAGGGCTATATTCACCGATTCAAGCATCTCCTTGTTGAGGTCTTTGATAAAATCGGAATAGTCAGTGTTGTTTCTATTATGCATAATACAACAAGGCAGTCCTGAACCGGCAATAACGGCTGCCATATCATCATCATATTTAAGGCCCCATATATCGTTAATAAGGTCCGCGCCTGAAGTAATTGCAGCGGATGCAACTCTGCTCTTATATGTATCTACGGAAACCGGAATATCAAACTCATTCTTAATCCTCTCAATGACGGGACAGACTCTCTCTATTTCTTCTTCGTCACTAATCATCGTATATCCTGGTCTTGTAGATTCCCCGCCTATATCAATGATGTGTGCACCGTCTTCAATCATTTCCTTCGTGTGTAATAAAGCTGCGTCAATATTGTTATATTTTCCACCGTCGGAAAATGAATCGGGAGTAACATTCAGTATGCCCATTACATGGGTATGTCCGTCATTAAAATCTCTACCGCCTATAATCATTTTTAATTATTTCCTTTATTCTTTTTATATTGGAAAGTGAACCAAATGTAACAACAGAATCCGTACATAGTTCAAGGCATCTTAATACACCGTCTTTCACGTCTTTAAACGGCTCTGCATTAATGTTATACCGTTCTTTTATAATTGAGGCTACATGCTCACAATCAGCCGCCCTTATATTTCCCGGTGTCTCTATGACTATAACATTATCTGCCAGATCCATTATTTCATCAAGTATACCATAAATATCCTTATCTTTAAAGATACCAATTAAAAATGTATGTTTCTTATTACCGAAATAATATCTAAGTGTCTCCGATAATGCCCTTGCTCCGTCGGGATTATGTGCACCGTCAGTTATAACTAACGGATTATTATGGATAATCTCAAATCTGCCCGGCCAATATGTATTTTCAATTCCGTCCCTTATATTATCATCGGATATATCATATCCTGAATTTTTTAATACTTTCACCGCTTCTATGGCAGCTGCTGCATTTACTGTCTGGTATATGCCTTTAAGTCCGCATTTAAGATTTTCGTATTCTTCGTAAGAAAATATAAGTTCCGGCTCCTGGCTGCCTGTTTCCGATAATACGGCATCTTTTACCTGTATAAGCGGTGCTTTTTTTAATGCTGCCTCCTGCTCTATTACCTTTGCAACGGCTTTATCACGATTACAGGTAACAACAGGGCAATGATCTTTTATAATCCCCGCCTTATTGAATGCGATTTTTTCTAAAGTATCGCCTAAAAAGTCCGTGTGATCCATTGATATTGATGTGATTACACTGCATAAAACTTCTTCAAACACGTTGGTAGCATCCAAAAGTCCGCCCATCCCACACTCAATAATGGCAACATCCACTTTTTTTCTGCTAAAAAAAAGAAAGGCCGATGCAGTTTCTACCTCAAACCTGGTAGGATAAATATTATCTTCTGCCAGTCTTTCCCTTGCCGCTTTTACTTCTGTAACAACTTCTGCAAAATCCCCGCAGCCGATATTTTTACCGTTAATTCTAATAATTTCCAAGGGTTCTATAACCGCAGGAGAGGAATAACGTCCCGTAGTCAGTCCTGCATTTGTTAAAATTTTATCAATAAACGCACCTGTTGAACCCTTTCCGTTGGTTCCTGCTATATGAATAACCTTAAGATTTTTTTCAGGATTCTTTAATTCTAAAAGAAGTGCCTTTATGGCTGTAAGTCCCGGAACGCTTCCCATTCTGCCCACAGAATCCAGATATTTTTGTACATCACAATAGTCCATTATTTAACTTCTATTTCTTTCCCGTCGCTCCAGATTCTTTCAATATCATAGAAAAGACGTTGTTCTCTGTCAAAAACATGAATAACATAGTCGATATAATCAAGGAGAATCCACTCTCCGTTATTATATCCTTCAACTCTTTCAGGCCTCATGCCATGTTTTTTCAAAAGTTCTTCTTCAACATTGTCTGCGATGGCCCTTACCTGATTATAATTATTTCCGGATGTAATAATAAAATAATCCGATATTGTTGTAATTGCCGAGATATCAAGTATCCTTGTGTTTCCACCCTTTTTATCATCTATTGCATTATATATTGTGTTAAGTATTTTATCCATTTACACCATCTCCTGTTTATTCTTGTAATATTCAAGAGTCTTTACCGTCATGTCATCGATACTCTTATGTTTCTCTTCAAGATAATCCAGCGTGTCGCTTAAAATTTTCAAAACACATCTGTCAATGTCAGTAAAAGCAAGATACCTTATATAATCAAGATTTGCCTGTCTGGTTCTTCCCGGTTCTATATAATCGGCTGTAAAAATAATTTTTTCCAACATACTCATTCCCGGTCTGCCGGTTGTATGGTAAGTAATTGCGTTAAGAATATCCTCATCATCTATTCCATACAATGTTTTTGCATAAAAAGCCCCCGCTTTACCATGTAAAAGATATGGGCTTTTCTTTTCACATTCTGTAACCGGAATATTGTTTTTTGCACAGACAGCTAACAGTTCTTCATCGGAAAGACACTTTGCGTTGTCATGAAGATACCCCGCTGTCCTTGCCTTATCCACAAATTCCATGTTATCATTTTCCCTATAACCGCTTTCATAAGAGAATTTCATCGCAAGAGCGGCTGCAGTAAATGCAACGCCCTCCGTATGCACATAGCGCTTTTCCGTTATGTGTTTTTTTACTTCTGAAATAATTTCATCAAGTTCCATAATACAAACCATTTTCCTTTATATATTCCAAAACTTTTTCAGGAATAATTCCGTCACATCGTTTTCTGTTCCTTATATTTTCCCTTATGCATGTAGAACTGGCATCAAATTTCACCATATCAAGAATATGGCTTACGCCACCATACCGGCTGCAGTATTCATCCGCTTTGGCAAGCAGCGCCGCACGGTCTTCCTTATCACGGCATGCACAGGCTATTTCCGCATTATTAAATATTTCCTGCGGATGATACCATCCGTCAAGATTCATAAATGAATCGGCACCCATTATAAAAACAAGTGCTTCATATTTTTCTTTCAGAATTGAAAGTGTTCTCGCCGTATAAGACCTTCCCTGAAGTTCTTTTTCCAGAGAAGAAATATTGAAATACGGAATATCACTTATGGCAAGTTTTAACATATTCACACGGTGTTCCCAGTCTGAGACAATATTATCTGCCTTATGGGGTGGTATATATGCAGGCATAAAAATAACTTTATCCAGAGAAAGTTCATTATATGCCGTTTCTGCCAGCCTTATATGCCCGTAATGAACAGGGTCAAATGTACCGCCGAAAATGCCTGTTCTTATCATATAGTCTGTTTCTTAGCTGCCTTAGGCAGTTCTATTTTACGGTTCTTTTCATTTTTTGCCTGTTTATATAAAACAATCTTTTTTCCTATAACCTGGACAAGTTCTGACCTTGTTCTTTCAGAAATCATTATTCCGATTTCTTTTGGATCATCTGTGCAATTTTGTAAAACACTTATTTTGATAAGTTCTCTCTTTTCCAACGCTTCCGATACCGCCTTTACAAAATCAGGTGTTACGGAACTTTTTCCGCACTGGAAAATAGGTTCAATGGTCATTGCAAGTCCTTTTAAATACGCTCTCTGTTTCGTTGTCATCTAAATGCCTCCCATTTATCTGTAATAATCAAATTCAAGGTCTCCAAGGTAAACTGTGTCACCTTCTTCAATTCCGAGACTTTCAAGCTGTTCAATAATTCCCTGTTCTTTCATAAACTTCTGGAAGAAAGCAAAACCTTTTTCATCATCAAGATTAGTATAGCCTAACATTCTGTCCACCCTGTCTCCTTCAATGACAAAGGCATGCTCATCTGCCTTATATACTTCAATCGGTTCCGACTTATCGTACATTTCCTCAGGAAAATATTCCTTCTCATATACAATTGGTTCAGGATCTAATGAATCAAGTATATTTCTAACGGCATAAAGCAGTTCCTTAAGTCCCTTGCCGGTAGCTGCTGAAATAGGGAATACTTTAATACCCTTTGGTTCAAATTCATCTTTAATTTTCTGTACAGGATCTTCATCCCCTGCAAAAATCAAATCGGTCTTATTCGCGGCAATAACCTGTGGTCTCTTAATAAGTTCCGGATTATAAGCCTCAAGTTCTGCATTAATCTTGTTAATATCGTCAATAGGATCCCTGCCTTCAGATGAGGCAGCATCAACCATGTGAATTATGACCTTACAACGTTCAATATGACGTAAAAATTCATGTCCTAATCCGACGCCCTCCGAAGCACCCTCAATAAGACCCGGTATATCTGCTATAACATAACCGTCTGCTCCTTCAAGGTCAACGACTCCCAGATTAGGATTAAGTGTGGTAAAATGATAATTCGCAATCTTAGGTCTTGCATTACTGACCATTGAAAGCAAAGTCGATTTACCTACATTAGGAAAGCCCACAAGTCCTACGTCTGCTATAACTTTAAGTTCAAGTTTAACCCAGAGCTCCTTAGCCTGTCCGCCGGGTTGTGCGTATTTAGGAACCTGCATTGTGGCTGTGGCATAATTTTTGTTACCTTTGCCGCCTCTGCCGCCTTTTAAAACTACTTCTCTTTCCCTTCCGTTTGACATATCAGCAATTACCTTGCCCGATACATCATCCCTTATGATTGTTCCTTCCGGAACTTTTATAATAAGATCATTACCGTTTCGTCCGTGGCATAAGCGTTTTCCGCCTTCTTCGCCACTCTCAGCCACATATTTGCGGACATGACGGAATTCATTCAATGTATTAAGACCTTTATCAACTTCAAAAATAACGTCGCCACCCTTGCCACCGTCACCACCGTCCGGTCCGCCTGCTGCGACAAAAAGTTCTCTGCGGAAACTTACATGACCGTCCCCGCCTTTTCCTGATTTTATGAAAATCTTTGCATAATCTGCAAACATGGCTTATTCTCTCCTTCTGTAATGATAATAAATTTCATTGTTAAAAATAAAGGCTCCAAATCCACAAGATCTGGAGCCTTTATCATTATATTACTGTTCTGATGCTACCGGATAAACAGAAACCTGTTTCTTGTCCCTGCCTTTTCTTTCAAATCTAACGACACCGTCAACTGTTGCAAATAATGTATCATCACCGCCACGTCCAACGTTTACGCCTGGAAGAATCTTTGTTCCACGCTGTCTGTAAAGAATATTTCCGGCTAATACGAACTGTCCATCAGCTCTCTTTGCGCCTAATCTCTTAGATTCAGAATCTCTACCGTTCTTAGTAGAACCAACGCCCTTTTTATGAGCGAAAAACTGAAGGTTAAGTTTTAACATGAGTGTTACACCTCCTCGATATTTATCGTAACATTTCCGGGATACCCATCTGCGATTCCTTCAAGTCCCATCTTCAGTGATTGAAGAAGCAACTGTGAACCATCGCCTACCGTATCCATCTGAAAATCTATAGTTGCTCTTCTGTCATTAATCTTATAACTACATTCTTCCGAAGTAAGCTTCTCGATTGAGTTAACAGTATTAATAAGAAGTATTGAAACTGAAGCACATACTACATCAGTTCCTCTCACACCGAAACCGGCGTGACCTTTTGACTTAAATCCTATAATTGACTTATCTGACTTAATGTAAAAAGTTATATTGGTCATATACTATTCTCCGGATTAAGCGTTGATCTTTTCAATCTTAACCTTAGTGAATAACTGTCTGTGACCGTTTTTCTTGTGGTAACCTGTTTTTCTCTTGTATTTGTAAACAATGACTTTCTTGTCCTTGCCTTCACATACAACAGAAGCTGTAACTGTAGCACCAGCTACTGTTGGATTACCAACAACTGCCTCCTTATCATTTACGAGAAGAACTTTATCGAATGTTACTGTTTCACCATCAGCAACTCCTAACTTCTCAACTTTGATAATGTCGCCTTCAGATACTTTGTACTGCTTTCCACCTGTTGCAATAATTGCGTACATATTGGCTTCCTCCTATTATCAATACTCGCCAACTATGGTGATCCCTAAGGATACTTATAACCTCGTTGTGCGGCACACTAGATTAATATACAATCGTAATCCCGATTTGTCAACTGTTTTTTGTAAAATATTCAATCAAGGATCTGCGGATTTTCTGTCTTGTGATTTCCACAAGACCAAGCTTTGTATAATCCACATATTTGCATTTTACAATATCTTTTTTCAGCTGCGCGCATAACTCATCCGTAAGTATTTTTATATTGTCATCTTTCATATTGATAAAGTCAACAACCACAATGCCGGATATATTTCTGAGTCTTAACTGTCTTTCAACTTCTTCCGCTGCTTCCATATTGATTTTAAGGAAGGTATCTTCCCTGTCTTTGTCTTTTCCGTCATATTTTCCGGTATTAACATCAATTACCGTCAATGCCTCTGTCTGTTCTATGACAAGATATCCGCCTCTTTTTAACCACACATATTTACTTAAAGCATCGTTGATTATTTTTTCGATATTATACAATGTCGTAAGCGAAATCATTGTATCCTGATATAAAGAAACTGTATATTCTTTGTCTGACAATGCCTCGTATATTTCAGGAATGTCTGTGATTACCTCATCTTCTTTCCTGAACTTCATGGAAGAAACCATATCATCCACGGAATTACCGCCCTTTTTAATAAGTGTAAAAGCGGGTCTCATAGAACTTATACGGACAATATCTTCATATTCGTTTACAAGTTTTAGGGCTTCATCGCATATATCTTTATTATCCGCGTGTTCCGCTTCAGTTCTTACGATAAAACCATATTTATCTGTAGCATATTCTTTGAGAAGTGTCTTTAATTCAGCAATTCTCCTGCTGTCGGTAATTTTTTTGGAAACTCCGATTATTCCTTTGTTGTCAAAGGAAATTGCAACATATTTTCCCGAAATATTAAGTTTACAGGTAACCATGGGTCTTTTGGTCTTAATGGCATCCTTAACCACCTGTACAAGCACAATATCGCCCTGACACACTTTATCCGTATTCTTCCTGTTAAGAAAAATCACATGTTCTTCATTTATCGGCAGATAGCATATAATGCCTTTTGATATCTCGACAAATGCGGAATTTATATTGGGTACAACTTTATTAACCCTGCCTACATATATGTTATTAAGTATTGAACCTTCTTCCTCAATAACACGTATTTCGGTCTCTTTGCCATCTTCAAAAAGAACAGCTGTATTTTTTTCTCTGTATCCGGTAATTACTAATTTTTTCAAAATAAAACACCACTAAATAAGCTTATTAAAAAAGCAGGAATATGCACCTGTGTGACAGGCATTGCCTATCTGGAGTACCTTTGCCAAAAGAGTGTCCTTATCACAATCAAGATAAAGTTCCTTGACATACTGGAAATGTCCTGATGTAAGGCCTTTAATCCATAATTCATTGCGGCTTCTGCTGTAATAAGTCATTCTTCCGGTTGATACAGTCTTATTATAAGCTTCTTCATTCATATATGCTACCATAAGGACTTCATTCGTCATGTAATCCTGCACAACAACAGGAATCATGCCATCAGAATTAAGCTTAAGCGAAGAAAACATAACTTCGCATTTCTTACGCTCATATGCATGCACAGCTTCTTCTATATTGATTTTATTTTCATAAACAGCTTTTCCTATAATAGCTCCCTTAATACCTGCTTCATCAAGATTAGAAAGATCCTGCATTGAGGACATTCCCCCGGATGCAACTATATTAAGTCCTGTTTTATCGGTAAGTTCCTTTGTCATGGCAACATTAGGACCGGAAAGCATTCCGTCCTTGGCTATATCCGTATATACTATGGTTCTTACGCCGTATGATTTCATCTTAAGGCATAAATCAAGTGCCTTAATGCTGCTTACCTGTTCCCAGCCCTGTATGGCAACCATTCCGTCTTTGGCATCAACGCCGACTACAATATGCTCTGCCCCGAATTTTTCCACAGCCGCCTTAACAAATTCAGGCTCATTTACTGCCTTTGTTCCGATTATAACCCTGTAAATTCCGTAAGAAAGCACACGCTCTATATCTTCCAGTGTTCTTATTCCGCCGCCAAGTTCACAAGGAATTGTCACTTCTTTAACAATCTTTTTGATTGTGTCTTCATTAACCGCTTTTCCTGCAAGTGCTCCGTCAAGGTCAACCAGATGTATAAAAGAAGCACCCATATCTTCAAAATATTTTGCAACTTTATAAGGTTCTTCGCTATATACCGTTATGTCCTTAAATTCACCCTGTCTGAGCCTTACACATTTTCCGTCTTTTAAATCAATTGCGGGATATAACTGCATTTTAAAGTGCTCCTTTCGTTGTAGGAAGTCCTGTTACTCTTCTGTCAATTCTTGTAGCTTCATCAAGTGCCCTTGCAAAAGCTTTAAACATTGCCTCAATTATATGGTGGGCATTTTCGCCATACATTTCCTTGATATGAAGATTCATACCTGCTGAATATGATATGGCATAAAAAAATTCTTTAACCATTTCGGTGTCAAAATATCCTACCCTGTCCGTATTGAAGGTTCCGTCAAATACAAGATATGGTCTTCCGGAGAGGTCAATGGCACACATTACCAGAGTCTCATCCATAGGAAGCAGTGAAGAACCGTACCTTCTGATGGATTTTTTATCTCCCAGTGCTTTTTTTATAGCTTCACCGAGAACAATTCCCGTATCTTCAATTGTGTGGTGACAGTCCACTTCTATATCACCTTTAACCTTAACATCAAGATTAAAAAGTCCGTGCCTTGCAAAGCTTTTTAGCATATGGTCAAAAAAACCTATTCCGGTATCGACCTTCGCTTCTCCTGTTCCGTCTGTTTCAAAATAGATTTCTATATCTGTTTCTGATGTTTTTCTTATTACTTTCGCATTTCTTCCCATAACTTTCTCCCTATTCAAATCTGACTTTAATTGAATTGGCATGGGCAGTTAATCCCTCTGCCTTGGCGAATGCTTCAATATCATCATGTATATCCATAAGGGCTTCCCTTGAGTAAGAAATAATGCTGGATTTCTTAATAAAATCGTCAACCTCAAGAGGTGAAAAAAACTTAGCCGTCCCATTTGTAGGGAGGACATGGTTAGGACCCGCAAAATAATCTCCCAAAGGTTCCGATGAATATTCCCCAAGGAAAATTGCTCCTGCATTCCTTATTTTGGTCATTGTCTGGAACGGATCCTTTGTTACAATTTCAAGGTGTTCGGAAGCAATTTCATTAACAACACTTATTGCTTCCTCCATTGATGCTGCTACAAGGATATATCCGTAATTCTCAAGAGATTTCTCAATTATTGCTTTCCTTGAAAGTTCATTAACAAACTTTGTCACTTCCTCAGATACCTTATTGGCAAGCTCCATTGAAGTAGTTACAAGAATTGCCGATGCAAGTTCGTCATGTTCTGCCTGGGATAAAAGATCTGCCGCTACATAACGTGGATTGGCAGTCTCATCGGCAAGTACCATTATCTCGCTTGGACCTGCTATGGAATCAATGCCAACCTGTCCGTAAACAGCTTTCTTTGCAAGGGCAACGTAAATATTACCCGGTCCCACAATTTTGTCCACCTTAGGAATTGAAGCTGTTCCGAAAGCAAGTGAAGCAATTGCCTGGGCACCGCCGACCTTGTATATCTTGTCAACGCCCGCCTCTTTAGCGGCAACAAGTGTTCCGCAATATATTTTACCGTCCTTTGAAGGTGGTGTTGTCATAATAATCTCGTCAACTCCTGCCACCTTTGCCGGTACAACATTCATAAGAACTGATGATGGATAAGCTGCTTTTCCGCCGGGAACATATACACCTACTCTCTTTAAAGGGGTAATTTTCTGTCCGAGGATGGTTCCCTTTTCATTAGCATCAAACCAACTGTTTCTCTTCTGTTTTGCATGGTAATCCCTTATATTTACAAGAGCTTTTCTGATTATATCCACAAGCTTTGGATCTATTTCATCATAGGCTGCCTTAATTTCTTCATCTGTTACAAGAATATTTTCCGCATTAAGGTCATATCCGTCAAATTTCTTCGTGTATTCAAAAACAGCTTCGTCCCTTCTTGCTTTAATATCATCAATTATAGCTGCAACTCTTCCCTCGTATTCGCCATAACTGTTAGGGCTTCTTTTTAAAAGATTGGTTAAAATATCTTTCTTTGTATCTTCGCTAAGTGTCAGGATTCTCATCTGTTTTCCTCCTCAAGCTTTTTAAGCTTATCAATAATCTCTGAAATTCTTTTATTTTCCATCTTCATGCTAACCTGGTTTACAACAATCCTTGCTGATAAATCACAAACCTCTTCAAGCACGCAGAGTCCGTTTTCCTTAAGTGTCGTACCGGTCTCCACAATATCCACGATTACCTCAGAAAGTCCTACTATCGGTGCAAGCTCTACAGAACCGTTTAATTTGATAATCTCTACCGTCTGATGTTTTACGTTATTAAAATAATCTTTTGCAATATGAGGGTATTTGGATGCAACTCTTATAAGTTCGTGATTTTTAAGAAGCTCCCTTGCACTCTCCGGTCCGCATACACACATTCTACATCTGCCTATTCCAAGGTCATATACTTCATAAAGCTTTCTACCTTCTTCAAGTATTGTGTCCCTGCCGACAATGCCTATGTCCGCCGCTCCGTACTCAACATAAGTAGGTACATCAGATGCTTTTGCAAGGAAAAACTTAAAGCCAAGCTCCTCATTTACAAAAATAAGTTTTCTTGTCTTTTCATCTTTCATTTCTTCACAGGTTATACCTATCTTTTCCATTATCTCCATTGCTTTTTTCGCAAGCCGTCCCTTTGCAAGGGCAAATGTAATATATCTCATTTTTACACCATATCCTTCATCACAATTACTTCACTGTATTTTGACTCATCATCACAGGTACCGGAAAGAACTGTATTAATTCCTTCTTTTCTTAATTTGCCCGCAAGTCTGACCGCCTCTTTAAGATTGCTCTCATCGTATACAATAAGTCTGTTCTTAGTCGGTTTAACAACAACTATCTTCTGTCTTATTATTGCAAGATGAAGGAGATCTATCGTTATACAGAAACCAATAGATGCCTTATCTTTGCCAAACTGTCCGATAAGATTATCATATCTTCCGCCATTGGCAATAGGTTCACCCACATCAAAAGTATATGCCTTAAATATTACTCCTGTATAATAATCAAGTTCGCTTAACACACCAAGGTCAAAAGAAACATATTTCTCATAACCATAGTCCTTAAGTATGTCATACACTTCTTCAAGGTGGCTGATTGCAGATAATGCAGTCTCATTCTTTGTCATTGAAGCAGCCTGTGACAAAATATTAACATCTCCGAACATCTGTGGAAGCCTGTAGAAAATATCATTATATTTTTCATCAATATTTTCTCTTGTAAGAAGTGCTTCTATTGAGAAAAGATTCTTATTTCTGATAATCTCCTTAAGCTCAGCAATGGAATCACCGGTAAGTCCGGCTTCTGCAGTTATTCCGCTAAAAAATCCCACATGGCCTACTTCAACCTGAAATTCAGTAAGTCCCGTACTGAGAATGGATTCAATAAGTGCCGCTATCATTTCTGCATCCGCTGCTGAGGAAGAATCACCGATAAGTTCACATCCTGCCTGGGTTGTCTCCATCAGTCTTCCCTGATAGCTTGAATTATTGATAAAATTATTGCCTATATAACAGAGCCTTACAGGATTCTGCTCGCTTTCAAAATATTTAGCGGCGCATCTTGCTATCGAAGGTGTCATATCAGGTCTTAAAACTATGGTATTATTGTCCCTGTCAAAAAACTTGTACATATTCTTAGATGATACAGAGCCTCTTTCCCTATTGTATACATCAAAAAATTCAAAAGAAGGTGTCTGTATGTCACTGTATCCGTATAATTTAAAAACTCTGTGAATCTTATCCCTGAGAATCAGCCGTTCTTCACATTCTCCGTTATAAATGTCCCTTACACCGTCAGGTGTATGTAATAATTGTCTTTCCATATTATGTTTCCTTATGTTGGTTATTCGCTTTATTGTGGTAAAGCATTAACTTAGTAGCACGTTAAATATATCATGGATGATTTTCCTTGTCAACCTCTCGAAGCCAAATCCTTTTGAAGCTGTTCCAGATAATGCACCAGAACGCCACCTTTTCGTCCTATAAGGTAGCTTTTGTCTATTTCATCGTATTTGATATGCTTACGTCCGTTTTCGTTGGCTCTCTCCATAAATCTTTTAACATCCCGGTAAGGAATGTAATATTTCTCATCCCTATGGGTAAAATATAAAAGTATAAAAGCAATTCCGTCCTGTTTCTCAAAATCCGTCATAAACCTGAACTGATGCTCATGTATGTTCTGAAGTGAAAAATTATCCGATTTACACTCTTTCGCATCAAAACACACAGGTATTCCCTGAACAACACCTATATAATCCACCGTACTTTTCTGTTCAAAATACGCAAGGGTTATGTGTCTTGATTCTTTATCGATATTAATGGGTGTTATAGGTGTAGGTACTTTCTGTATGAGGGCAAGTCCGTGATTTCTGTAAACTTCATTGCTCATATTAATCATTTCCTCAAGAACCGAACCTCTTAGTCCTCTGGATTCTGCCATTTTAATTCTCCTTAAAATATTTCGTAAAATTCACGGGATATGGCGTATTAAAACTTTTTTCCGATATGTCCGGAAAATCATCCAGTTTCGGAAATACCACCTGATATGAATGAAGAAGCTGTTTTTTTTCTCCGTATTTCTCATTAAACACCTTGTCACCGTATTTAAAATCACCGAGAACAGGATGGGAAATTCCTGCAAGATGAGCTCTTATCTGATGTGTCTTTCCTGTAATAAGCCTTACCTTAAGAAGTGTCATATCATCTTTTGTGGCTAATGGCTCATATTCTGTATGAATCTCATAACTGTCCTTAACCGGATTATCATATATTACCACTTTATTGTTTTTCTCATCTTTCCTTAAATATCCCTTTATTACAGATTTTTTATCTACTATGCCTTTGACTATTGTAAGATAGAATTTATGTATGCTCCTGTCTTTAATTATTTCAGACATCTTCTGCAGTCCTCTTAATGATTTTCCGGCAATCATAAGACCGCTTGTATTTCTGTCAAGTCTGTTACAGAATGATGGTTTAAACGTTGCAAGGTTTTCTTTGCCAAAACCATTATCCGTCAGATATTCTATAAGATATTCATTCATTGATATATCCTTATCCGAGGATTTCTGTGACAGTACCCCCACAGGCTTTGAAGCTAACAGAATATCATCATCTTCATATATGACATCAAGGCGAAACCCTGTTTTGCTTATATGCAGGGGTCCGCCTGTAAATTTATTTATGGTGTCATCTGACATAAATATCCTGACACTGTCATTTTCTTTTAATATTTCATTGCCTTTGGCTTTTTTTCCGTTCAGGACAATATTCTTATTTCTTAACTGTTTAAAAATAAGGCCAGTACCGGCATTTTTAAGCAGTTTGAAAATATATTTATCAAACCTTTGTCCTGCTTCATTTTTTCCGATAATATATTCTTTCATTTATATACTCATTATGGAAACTTTTTCAAATACAACTTCCATATGTTCCTTCTGTTCAGGTGTAGGAGAGGTTTTTCCCGTCTCTATTTTTTTCAGATGTTTTTCAAACTCTCTGATATCGGTAAAAAGTTTAACTTTGGCATCAAAGTTATAATAATTAAGGAAATTTACAACCGCTTTTGAAAACAGTTCCTTTTCAGATTTGGGATTTCCCGAATATGCTGTAATATTCTCATCCTTGTCAATGGCAAGATATGTTATCTCATATCTTTTATCAAGTCCCGTCATCAGAAGTTCCGCATAAAAATCCACATCAGGATATTCAGCTTTAATCTTTTCGAGATATTCCCTGTCGGCATTGTTTTTCCATGGGAGCATCATATACTGGACGTATATCTTAGTTGTGGGAAGTACCGTAATTACAGCTAACACCGAAAAAAGATTCTTAGGGGTTCCGTAAATTATAAATCCCGTTACAAAAAATAAAAACATCATCAGAAAACCTGCGAGTGATCCCATAAGAAGTTTTTTCTTTCTTGATAAAAAATATCCCGGTTGTCCTTTAAATACTTTATTCTTTTTCAAAATTGTTACCTCTGGTCAAAAAATTTCATAAGCAGTTTATGTGGCACTATTTTACTTCCAACTTCTGCTGTTTTCATCATTGCCGAATACACACTGAGTTCATTGCCAAGTGCCGCATCCTTAATTGCTTTGTCCACAACTTTTTCTGCCGGCACACGCATTTTCTTCTTGAAAGCACTTCCGTTGTCACCTGCAATATCAAAAAAGTCCGTATCAACAGGTCCCGGGCAGACGGAGGTTACCGTGATTTTCTTTTCCTTAAGTTCACAGTTAAGTGCTCTTGAGAAACTTAATACATATGCTTTGGTTGCCGCATACACGTTAAATCTTGGCTGTGGGCAGAAAGCAGCCGCACTCGCCACATTAATAATTCTGCTGTGGGAAGAAATGTATTTTAGACATATACCTGTCATCTCTGTCAATGCCTTACAGTTAAGATCAATCATACCTGTCTGTTCTTTAAGGTCAATTTCTTCAAATCTTCCGACCTTTCCATAACCGGCACAGTTGACAAGGATTTTAATGTCCGGATTTAATTCTTCAAGATAATCTTTAAACTGCTTCATATCTTCTTCGCTGGTTAAATCCATAGCAATAATTCTGGCATTTAACTTAATTTCTTCCTGAAGACTTTCAAGCAGTTCCTTTCTTCTGGCTATGAGCCAGATTTCATCAAGTTTACCGTATCTTGCAGATATCTGTCTGGCAAACTCTCTTCCAATTCCCGATGATGCACCTGTTACTACCGCAATTTTCATATTTCAGCCTTTCTTAGTTCTTTAATAACTTCATTGAAATCATTTATATAATAATCCGCCTTACGATGTTTTTCCTCATCTATATATACAGAATATTCATCAAAAACTGCACACACTCTCATGCCGGCATTATGTCCTGCTTCAATACCCTGTACAACATCTTCAAATACAAGGCTTTCTTCCGGCAGTACATTACATATCTTAGCATTTTTAAGATAAATATCCGGAGCCGGCTTTCCTGCTCCAACGTCGCACCCTGTCACTATGGCATCAAAATATTTTTTTATTCCATTGGCTTCAATGCATGCAAGGGCAAGTTCCATTGAATTACTTGTGGCTATGCCTGTTTTATAACCTTTATCCCTGAGTAATTCAAGTACAGGCATAACACCTTTTTTAAGCTTCACTTCATTTTTGTATTTATCAATTGCCATATTATTCCATATTTTTTTGATTTCTTCAAGACTTTCTTTAAGAGAAAATCTCTCTTTAAAATACACGGCTGTCTCCGAAAAGCTCATACCTTCTATTTCTCTTTGTAAATTATCCGGAAGTTCTATGTTGTGCTTTCCGAGAAATTCTATGTCAATTTTTTTCCACATCCACATGGAATCAACAATGGTTCCATCCATATCAAAAAAAACAGCTTTAATATTTTCAAACATTATTTACCGCCTTTAAGCATATTAATTTCAGATTCAGTAAGCATTCTGCTGATTCCTGTTTCCATATCTTCCGGCAAAGTGAGTGGACCCATACTTATTCTTTTAAGGTATGTAACAGTATTGCCGACCGCTTCCATCATTCTCTTAACCTGATGATATTTGCCTTCTCTTATTGTCAGGTATGCCTTAGAGCCTTTGTCACCTGAGGACAATATCTGAAGTTCCGCCTCTTTAGCAGTAAATTCATCATCCACCTTAATACCGTTTTTAAACAGTTTCCTGTGTTCATCGGTAAGAAGTCCGTCAGTCTCCACATAATACTTTTTATCAACATGTTTTTTAGGAGATAAAAGCTCATGTGCAAGCATTCCGTCATTGGTAAGCAGCAAAAGTCCTTCCGTATCCTTATCAAGTCTTCCCACAGGAAAAAGGTCTTTTCTTTTGCTGTCTATAATATCCAGTACGGTCTTTTCTTTTCTGTCCTCTGTAGCCGATACCACTCCTGCAGGCTTATTAAGAAGTATATATTCAAATTCAATATATTTTATGATATTTTCTTTGTAAGCTACTTCATCATTCAATGTGTCTGCTTTTTCACCTGCAGACTTCACCTTATTTCCGTTAATATATACAAGTCCTTTTCTGATATCATCTTTAATTTCTGTTCTTGAACCTGCACCCATATCGGCAAGATATTTATCAATTCTTATTTTCATTACATCCATCTCCAGCCGCTAAGATACTTATTCTTAATTGTGGTACCGTTTAATCTGCCCCAGCCAAGAGGAAATCCATCAACACATACAAGGATATTTTTGGCATTGCCACGGATATTCTCCTGATTAATCTCTATAGTCTCACCTTTGAGGTACTTAATCACATTAATGTCATCCACAGAAAGATTTACGGTTGTACTGTACTCATTCATCTTAAGCGTCATTGCAAATGCCTGGCTCGGCTCAAAACGTTTTGTTTTCAGTTCTCCGAAAAGAAGTCCTGTTCTTAACGTTCTTATTCCGTTGAGGTTATCTATCATAGGTGGCATTATATATACTTTATCATTAATGATTCTGATGCTGTCCGTATCTATATCACAGGAAAGTTCTTTAATAAAATCAGTAATCTCGTCTGGAAGTTTTGATGCTTTTAACGAATTGCATTTAAGATTCTCTGACAATGTTCCTTTCTTGTGAAGCAATGCCACAAAATGTCCCTCACCTTTAAGATGATGAGGAAACAGCCTGACTGCCTCATTCATTCCGTAAGCCCTTACAAAGCCTTCGTAATCGAATATTTTAACAAGTTCAAAATCACTGTGTCTGTCAAGAAAATCCCTGATATTGTCTTCATTTTCCATTCTTGAAAAAGTACATGTGGAATAAAGGATATATCCGCCCTCTTTTAACATGGCTGCGGCACTGTTAAGTATTCCTCTTTGTATAGGCGAATAGAATTCAGGCCCTTCCTGCTCCCAACTTTTTATGAGCTTATTGTCTTTTCTGAACATTCCCTCACCGGAACATGGTGCATCCACAAGAATTTTATCAAAAAATTCAGGAAATTTTGCCGCCAGTTTTTCAGGGTATTCGCATGTAATTACCACATTGCCGATTCCAAACACTTCTATATTCTTCACAAGTGCTTTGGCTCTTGAGGCACTGATATCATTTGATACAAGTAAACCCGTGCCGGAAAGCTTTGCTCCAAGCTCCGTACTTTTACCGCCGGGTGCTGCACACAAATCCAGGACTTTATCGCCTTTATTGACAGGAAGAACATACGCCGGTGTCATCGCACTGGGCTCCTGTAAATAATAAAGTCCTGCAAAATAATACGGATGTTTGGCCGGTTTGTCATCTTCAGAATAATAGAAGCCGTTAGGTATCCATGGTATTCTTTCAACATGGAAAGGACAGATTTTCATAAAATCTTCAACGGATATCTTGGCTGTATTAACCCTGAGTCCGTACAGTCTTTTTTCATTAAAGCTTTCCATATAGCTGTCAAACTCATCAGCTAACAGTTCTTTCATGGAATTAACATATTTTTCAGGTAATTGCATCTCTTTTTCTCCACTTAAATTTCTAGTAACTCTGTGCCCTGTATCCCTCTGCCATAATATCAAGCTGTCTTGCGAAACTTCTTAATTCATTAAGATTATTTCTCTTGTATATCTCAAAAAATTCATCCTGTATCTTAACAACTTCTTTTTTGTTAGCAACCTTAAAAAGATTCTGAATGTTATTGAGTATATCCGATACAATATTGTCATGAATAGTATATGAGCTTTGTGCATCCATGATTTCATCATGAATTGATGACATCTCTTCGTCAAGTTTTAATATGGCTTCCGCAGAAGCGTTAAGACGTTCTCTTATCCTGTCAGGAATATTTCTGCGGTATTTATATTGCAATGAATGTTCTATTGTTGCCCAGAAATTCATTGCCAATGTCCTTATCTGAATCTCTACAAATATTGTCTTTGTTCCTTCCAATGTCTCAACATCATAGTTAACTATTACATGATAACTTCTATAGCCGCTTGGTTTGACATTCTTAATGTAGTCCTTTTCCTCTACAATAGTCATATCCTTTCTTTTTTTGATGATATCCACAACCTTGTAAATATCTTCAACAAACTGGCATATAACCCTTATACCTGCAATATCTTCAACTTTTTCGGTAACAATCTCAAGCGGAATATTTTTCTTACGGCATTTTTCAAGAATGCTTGATATGCTTTTTACCCTGCCGTTGACTGCCTCTATAGGAGAATACATGTCCGCCGACCTGTACTCCATAATAATATGATTGAATTTTACAAGTATCTCCTGTACTGCCAGTTCATATGGCGTAAGGATTTTTTTCCATAACTGAATCTCCATACCTTCGTTCCCTCGCTTACATATTTCTTAATAATTCTACTGTCAGCTCATACACCCTTTTCGCTGACGCTATATCCATTCTTTCTTCAAATGTATGTATATCATATATATCAGGTCCATATGATACAATATCAGGCTTATTCATTCTGTTGTAAAACAGACCACATTCAAGTCCTGCATGTATAGTCTTAAAAACAGGTTCTTTTCCCGTAAGTTTCCTATACACATTTCCTGCCAGTTCACGCACTCTTGATTCCGGCTCGTACTGCCATGCAGGATAATTTCCGGAGCAGACAGCCGTTCCGCCAAGCATTAAAGCCAGTAACCTAAGTTTCTCTGTAAGCCCGTTTTTGGCACTCTCATAAACACTTCTGACCGAATAACCCATCTTCAAATCATCAGTAAGCTCCACAATACCCAGATTAAGTGATGTATTTACCATTTCCTTATCATCGCCGCTTCTTGCAATTACGCCCTGCGGTGCAAGGCATAAAGCCGTAATTGCTCTTTTCTGCGAGTCAGTGTCAAGCACCTTTTTGTCCGCTTTGCCATTTAATCCCACAAGAACAGATATATTCTCATCGATTCCAAAATATTCCTGTCTTAGATCTTTTTCTACAGAATTGCAAAGCTTTGCTATTTTATCATATTCATCCGTAATGAGTTCTGCTTCACATTCGTTAGCTATGGCATTGTCAACGGATCCGCCCTTTATGTATACAATACTGCCTGTACATTCCTGCAATATCTCATTAAGAACCCTTCCCATAAGGCTGTTAGCTGATGGTCTTCCCGTTCCTATCTTATCTCCGGAATGACCTCCTGTAAGTCCCGTAACCCTTATTGTGACATTATCTCCGGACTTAGATATCCACTGCATCGGAATTGTTATATCACATCTTACACCTCCGGCACTTCCCATAAGGAATACGCCTTCATCCTCCGAATCAATATTAATAACCGTTGTTCCCGATAAAAGACTGCAGTCAAATCCGTCCGCACCAAGAAGCCCAACTTCTTCATTGGTAGTCAGTAAAGCTTCTATCGGAGGATGGCAAAGTGAATCATCTTCAAGAATCGCAAGTATATAAGCAACAGCTATTCCGTCATCCGCTCCAAGGGTTGTTCCTTTTGCTTTAACTATGCCCTGTCCAAGCAGTTCTTCATCAATAGTGACAGGTTTATTGATAAAATCGAATTCTTCTTTGGAAGCCCCAACCATATCAAGATGTCCCTGGAGAACTATCGCATCATGGTCTTCATACCCCGCTGATCCGTCCTTATATATTACAATATTGCCGTAATCATCCTTAGCATACTTAAGGTTGTGGTCTATTGCAAAATATTCTATATAATCTCTTATCTTATCCGTATGAAAAGACACATGGGGAATGTTACATATTTCCCTAAAGTAATGAAAAAAACGTTCATCTGTTATATTGTCTGTTAAATATTTCATAATTGCTGTCCTAAAATTCATAATATAAAAATACATTTTATTATAACAAATATTAATGGATTTTACAATTTTTACTTATGTTTCGTAATATATTTCATAATGTTTTAATTTTTATTGTTCTCCTGTTATCTTTAACAAATCCGGATATTATGGCAAAAGGTGCGCTTGACGGTCTTGACCTGTGGTACAAAGCCTTAATCCCCGCCCTTTTCCCTTTTATGATTTTGAGTAATGTTATAATTAATCTCAACCTTACAGAGGGCGTTAATATGTTTATGCGTCCTCTTACTTTCATTTTAAAATTAAAGAAAGAAGCCGGTTACGGAATTTTTGCCGGCTTATTTTTCGGCTATCCGGCCTGTGCGGCTGCCTGCTGCAATCTTGTTAAAAAAAATATAATTTCTAAAGAAGATGCCAATATCTGCATTGCTTCCTTCAACAACGTAAGCCCCGCATTCTTATCAGGTTTTGTATGTATGGAAATATTAGGAAACGCTAACTGTTTTCTGCCGGTCTTTTTAATTTTTTATTCCTGTACCTTGATTACCTCTTTTATCATAAGATATATTATTTTTCAAAAATATAGGGATACTTATACAAGTGTTGCCGTACCAATGCCGCAAAAAAGTGCCCTCATTGACAAATCAATTCTTTCCGCACTGAAGAACATTGGTAAACTTGGCGGCTATATTATAATATTCTCGATTTTATCACATTGCATAATGTCATTTATTCCTTTTCACCCCGAAATCCTGTGTATGATTATTGAAATTACCACAGGACTCACAGTATCAGACCGTCATTACCTGACATTTCTGCCATTTATATCTTTAGGCGGTATATGTGGAATATTCCAGACCTTTTCTGTTGATGAAAATAACATCATAGATAAAAAAATATATATTCTCGGTAAGTTCATATCAGCCGTTATTACAATGGCTGTCTGCGGTATTATTATACTGTTTCAATCATAAAAAAATCCCGGAGACAAAATATCTCCGGGTAAATTAACGTAGCTGTTATGTTCTATTCTTCATCTGTAGGACCGTCATCATCCATAACTTCCTTAACGCTGTCAGCAAGTGTCTGTTCTGCATCCTGTGTATTCTCTTCCGGTCTTAATTCATTTCTGTTAGACATTACTATATTAAGGCTCTTATTAAGTGACTCCATAAGTGTCTCATATCTTGTCTTATTGGAATCAATGGCATGATTAATAATCATCTCAAGATTAGATAACATATCATCTGTATACTGTATTGCGCCCATTCTTATGTTATTGGCATCTTCGGTAGCACTATCCATAATACGCTGTGCTTCTGCAGTAGCATCATCTATTACCTTATTAGCCTGTTCATACGCACGCTGCATAATCTCATGCTCATTAATAAGTTCTTCCGTATGTATCTGAGCCGCTTTTACCATATTCTCTGCCTGGGTCTTAGCATCATTAAGAATAGCATCCCTTGAATTATCAAGTTTCTGTCTCTTCTTCTGATATTCCTTAATCTCATCAGGAATCTTAAGTCTCAATTCCGAAACCAATGAATCAATTCTATCTTTTTCAACGCAAATCTTGGTAGAAGAAAACGGCATTGCCTTACAATCAGCAAGGTAATCCTCAATCTCGCCTATTACGTTCTCAATTTTACTATTCATAACAGTCACTCCTATCATATTAATCCTGTTAATCATACCACTTGTTATAAATTAAAACAAGTATTATAACTATTTTTTCGTAAGAAAAATATGCTGATTAGTCTTATACTGCTTAACTTTTACAATTCTGAAGCCACATTCCTCCACAAAAGATAAATCTCTCTTTAACGAAGCCTCCATGATAACCGTTGTGTACTCCGTTACCGATGCCATATTATTCATTGTCTTAAGAACCTGTGCTTCTATTTCAAGATTATATGGAGGGTCCATAAATACAATATCAAATTCCTTATGTCCGCCGAGCTTATAAAGTGCTGCCATCACATCAGTTTCCATTAATGTAGCTTCATCGGAAAATTTTGTAAATTTAAGGTTATCTTTTATACAGGAAACAGCATTTTTGTTATTTTCCACAAGAGTGGCATGTGACGCTCCTCTGCTTAATGCCTCTATTGATATAGCACCGCTTCCTGCAAATAAATCAAGGAATTCAGCTCCCGGTATTTCATTCTGTAGAACATTAAAAAGTGTTTCTTTGGTTCTGTCCTGGGTTGGCCTTGTATCCATTCCCACAGGTGCTTTAAGAGGCATGCTTCTTCTTGTCCCTGCTATTACTCTCATTATTTTCTGTAATCCTTTCCGCCTTTGTCCTCATAATATATTTTACCATTCTGGATAAGTTTAAAATTATCTCCGTTAATTTCATATATATTAACGCAACAGTTCTTTTGGAAAACGCCTTCCCAGTAATCTTTGATTCCCTGGTGGTTAAGAGATATCATAAGTGCCCTGTTAAACGCTCCGTGTGCCACAACAAGCATCCTGTCAATCTTATAGGATAAAGGCACAATGACATTGTATAAAAAATCTTTAGCTCTTTCAATCACCTGTTCATAAGTTTCACCGTTTCCGGCCGGTACAAAATTAACAGGATCATCAAAGAATTTCCAGAATTCACCCGGCAGCGTGTCAGTTACTTTTCCTTCATAATCGCCAAAACACATTTCCTTAAGTCTGTCATCGCATATAATATCAAGTTTACGGTTGCCTCGTAATATCTCAGCCGTCTCGTATGCTCTCTTTAAGGGGCTTGAATATATCCTGTCAAATTTTACATCCTTTAATGCTTCTGACGTTATTCTGGCAAGTTCTATGCCATATTCGTTAAGTTCAATATCACTTCGTCCCTGCAGACGTTTCTCACTGTTCCATTTAGTTTCACCATGTCTTATTATATAAAGTTCCATGCTGCCTCCACTATATATTAATCTTAGAATCTGTATTTCGGATTCTGTCCCTTATACCTGAATTTTCCTCAAGCATAAGTTCTTTATCTTTTTCTATAAGTATTGAGGAAGTATCTGCTGCCATTTTAAGTATTGAAGCATCGGAATATATATTTCCTATGGCAAAACCCATATCTCCGCTCTGCCTTGTTCCCAGCATATCACCGGGGCCTCTTAATTTCAAATCCTGTTCTGAAATATAAAATCCGTCATTACTCTCTTTCAGTATATTAAGACGTTCCTTTGTCATCTTATTCTTAGTATTGCTTTCAAAAATACAGTAGGATTGTTCTTTTCCTCTTCCGACCCTTCCCCTTAACTGGTGAAGCCCCGCAAGTCCAAATCTTTCAGCATTAATCACCATCATAACCGTAGCATTTGGCACGTTTATTCCTACTTCAACAACTGTGGTAGATACAAGTATATCCGTATTTCCCTTTGCGAACTCATCCATTATACGGTTTTTCTCTGCAGGTTTCATCTTGCCATGCAGATATTCTATTCTTGTTTCCGGCATAGCCTCTTTAAGTTTCTTTGAAAAATCAACAACATTCTCAAGATTACTGTCATTGTCGCTTTCTTCCGCCATGGCACATATTATATAAGCCTGATGGCCTTTTTTTATCTCATCAGAAATAAATTTATATGCTTTGGTTCTGTAAGAATCATCCACAACACAGTTTTTAACCGGTAATCTGTCCGCAGGCTTCTCGTCTACTATGGATATATCAAGGTCGCCGTATAAAATAATGGCAAGAGACCTTGGTATAGGTGTGGCACTCATTACAATTATGTGGGGCGTCTCTCCTTTACGGCTTAAGTTCTCTCTTTGCCTGACTCCGAAACGATGCTGTTCATCCGTTATGACAAGTGCAGGATTTTTAAATTCCACATCATCGGTTATTAATGCATGGGTTCCTATAATAAAATCAGCCTCTCCCGATGTTATTTTTTCTTTTGCATCTCTTTTTTTTGCCTCAGTAAGTGCTCCTGTAAGAAGCACACAGGTAAAATCCAGCCTGTTCTTATCAATAAGTTCTGTCAATGCTTCGTAGTGCTGTCTTGCAAGAACTTCCGTAGGTGCCATAAGAATACTCTGCCACCCTGCGGCGGCAGTATTTATCATTGCCAAAAAAGCAAGTATTGTCTTACCTGAACCGACATCTCCCTGTATAAGTCTGTTCATCGTCTTATCACTGCCCATATCATTTAAAATCTCGCTGTATACTTTTTTTTGGGCACCTGTAAGACTGTATGGCAGGTTTTTAAGAACATGTAAGGCTTCCCCGCTCTCGGTTATCCTGTAAAGGTTGTCCTCATTCAGCCTGGCACTTTTTGCACATCTTATATTGGTGGTAAACAAAAAGAATTCATCAAAAATAATTCTCTTTCTTGCTTTGGCAAGTTCGTTTCTGTCCTTTGGGAAATGTATTGCGTAGTGTGCTTTTTTCTCATCTATAAGATCATTTTTTGTAAGTATCCACTCAGGAAGGAATTCTTCATATCCACCGCTTTCAAAACACTGTTTCACAGCTTTTATAACCATATTATTGGTAAGCCCCGCAGTCAGCGGGTATACAGGCTGCATTGAACTTTGTCTTATGTAATATTCATCCACTGTGTAGATAGAAGGCTGTTCCATAAAAACAAGGCTGCCTTTTATAGCAACCTTGCCTCTGAATATATATCTGTATCCGTTTCTTAACCGGCTTCTTAAAAACGGCATATTAAACCAGGTTATTCTGAGCATGCTTCCTGCCTCATCACGGACCATAACGGTAAGTATCTTATATCTCCCGTTCTGTTTTAATTCGGGAGGTCTGTCTACTGCCGCGTATACGGCATATATACCGCATTCATTTATTGCCGCTATATTAACAGGTTCGTCATAAGAATCATACGCTCTTGGATATAATTCCATTAAATCCTTCGTAGTATATACATCAAGATGTTGGAACAATTCTTCGGTTCTGGTACCGATACCCTTTAATTCCCTGATATTCATATAAATTATTCCACTGATACAATATAATAATATATTGGCTGTCCGCCATAGTTAAGCTCTACATCCGCATCAGGATATGCTTCCTCAATCTGTTTTGCAAGTTCTTCTGCTGATGCTTCTTCTATATCATTTCCGTAATATATGCTTATAAGTTCAGAATCATCATCCATAAGATTATCTATGAGATCTTTTGTAACTTCGCTTATGTTCTGTCCCACAGAAAGAATTGTCTTATCGCCGATTCCCATTATATCACCCTGTCGTATTACCTTATCATCAACTTCTGTGTCTCTTACGGCATAAGTAACCGAGCCGGACTTGACGCGGGCAATTTCTTCTGACATAGCATTGAAGTTATCTTCAGGAGCTGCTTCCTCCGAATATGCAAGGAGTGCAGAGATTCCCTGTGGTACCGTCTTGGTAGGTACTACTATTACATTCTTATCTTCAACAATACTCTGTGCCTGATTAGCAGCAAGAATAATATTAGAATTATTAGGAAGTATAAAAATATTGTCTGCATGGACATTCTCAATGGCATTCAGCATATCTTCCGTGCTTGGATTCATCGTCTGTCCGCCTTCAATGACATAATTTACTCCAAGACACTTAAATATCTCAGTAAGTCCGTCACCTGCGGATACGGATATAAAACCATATTTTTCATTGACAATTTCTTCTTCTGCTTCTTCTTTGTGTTCTGTTTCTTTATTATCACCGGCAACTTTGCTGGCATTAGCTATAAGACGTTCTTCATGTTCTTCACGCATATTATCTACTTTCATTCTTGAAAGCGAACCATATTTAAGTCCTTCCTCAAATGCAAGTCCCGGATGGTTGGTATGGACATGAACCTTTACAATTTCATCATCTGAGACAATTACTATTGAATTACCGATTGATTCAAGAAATGCCTTAAATGCTGCCTCTTCTTTTTCGCCATACTTTTTCTCAATATTAACGATAAATTCGGTACAATATCCGAATTCGATATTTACATCTTCTATTCCCTTGGCTGCAGTTGTCTCTTTTCCGGCAGCAGGCCTGCTCTCACTTATTACATTGGAATAATCAACCTTCTTGCCCATAAGTGCGTCATACGCACCCTTCATCAACTGCATAAGACCCTGTCCGCCTGAGTCAACAACCCCCGCCTGCTTAAGTACCGGAAGGAGTTCTGGCGTATAATTAAGAACCTCATCACCATATTCGATTACAAGGCCGAGCAGTTTCTTGATATCAGAAATCTTTGGTGCAAGCTCTGTCATCTTCTCAGACATTCCTCTTGCAACAGTAAGAATAGTTCCCTCTTTAGGCTTCATTACTGCTTTATATGCTGTCTCAACCGCTTTTTCAAAAGCTAAAGAAAGCACACGGGAATCTATTGCATCATATTCCCTTATTACCTTGGTAAAACCTCTTAATAACTGGGAAAGGATAACTCCTGAATTGCCTCTTGCACCTCTTAAAGAACCGCTTGATATCGCTTTAGCAAGGCTCTCCATATCAGGTGTCTCTATATTGCTTACCTCTTTTGATGCAGACATAATTGTAAGTGTCATATTAGTACCCGTGTCTCCGTCAGGAACAGGGAAAACATTCAAATCGTTAATCCATTCTTTCTTAGCTTCAAGATTAGCTGCACCGGCAAGAAAAATTTCTTTAACCATACCGGCGTCTATACTGGTTGTTGTCACGTTAAATTTCCTCCTTACTTCAGAATCATACTAATCAATGATTCTGACGCCTTCAACATAAACATTAATCTTACCAACCTTAAGGCCGGTATATTCTTCTACTTTATATTTTACATTATGGACAAGATTATCTGCCACTGTAGATATTGTAACACCATAAGCTACGATTACATGAAAATCTATTATAAGATGATTCTTGTCATCAAAGCTGACGCTGATACCTCTTGTAAGGCTCTCTCTCTTTAATAACTTCACAAGTCCATCCTTCACACTGACCGCTGCCATTCCAACAATACCGAAACATTCAACTGCAGTTGCTCCTGCATACTTGGCAATAACATGGCTGTCTATTGCAACGTTACCATACTGATTATCAACATGTCCTTTCATATGAAACCCTCCTAGTCTATATATTCATGGATTTAATTACATCAAAATTCCACAACAATCAAATTTATTATACATTATATCTAAGAAAAAATAAAATAAAATTTTTATATACTAAAAAATAAATTAATGCTTGCAATTATATTCTCTTTCTGTTATTATAACTTCTGTTGTGAGCCTGTTTAGGTTTAATATCTTTAAGGAGGTGCAAACATGGCTAAATGTGCTATTTGCGAAAAAGGTGCTCATTTTGGTATCGCAGTGAGCCATTCTCACAGAAGATCAAACAAAATGTGGAAAGCAAACGTAAAATCTGTAAAGGTTAAGGTTGGTGATGGCCAGGCTAAAAAGATGTATGTATGTACTTCTTGTTTAAGATCAGGCTTAGTTGAAAGAGCTTAATATTGACAGACTTTAAGCGTCCGTTAAGTACGGGCGCTTTTTTGTTGCCGTAATACCATTTTATTTTCTGCACTTATATCCACTTGTAAACATATTGTATCCAATAACCATTAATCCGATTACAACCACAACCTCCCAGAATCTGTTTGGAATAAAAAAGCTCACAATTATCCCTATTGCAACGCAAAACAATGCAAAACCGGTTACACGTTTCATACTACCCTACATATATTTCTTTATTTATATATATATAAAAAGAACCGTAAACATTCATTTACGGTTCATAAAATCCCATATAACAGTATTACTTGCCCATAGCTTCATCCACTGCTTTTTCTACATCAGGGTCTTTGTCATCTTTTTTTCTGAATTTTTCTATTATATCAGGCACCATATCAATGATTTTACTTACGGTATCCTGATTCTTTACATTCACAAGCCTTGTTATTCCGTCATGAATAACAAGTACCGCACTTGGACTCATCTTTCCACCCATTCCGCCTGCTGCCTTATTCTTATCGGCACCATTTCCAGCACCTGCCGCAACACCGAAAGAAACATCAACTAACGGTAAAATAATTGTGTCATTAACTGTAACAGGTTCTCCAACAACCGTCTTGGCTGATAAAAAACCGTCCATTCCCTTGAATAAAGATGCTACTGTTGTATCAAATTTGTTTTCTGCCATTTTGTACCCTCCCGGTTACCTTAATTAGTAAACTTGTGAATTACTTTCTTTAAATCATCATTACGATATGCCTTAAGCAATATTATTCCCAGCGTAAATATTCTTATTCTGCCCTTAAAATAAGAGTCTGCCTTAAAAATCTTATCTTCAAAATCCGGAATGGCTTCTATATTGATTCCCGATAAAAAAGCAAAGGAATATATAAGTCCGAGAATCTCTCCGGTAGAACATGGATCTCCGGTTCCGAATATAATATTGACATAATGCTTTTTAGGCTTTATATGCTTTAATGCCTTTCCGAGACTCTCAGTGATAATCTTAAGTGCTTTTCTGTTAGTCTCGTCATTAATTTCCTGTGAGATTCTTCCAAGCTTCCCACGGATATTATTATACTTGTATTTTATGTTTTTGAAAACATTTTTTTTATTTTTCTTCGGTCTGACATTGTCAGTTTCCGGTTTATAGGAAGTTTCCGGTCCGGAAAACTCATCATCTTCATAAACATAATCAGAAGTTTCTTTTTTCTGCACAGGTTTTACGGAAACTTCATTATCCGCAACACTGCCTGCCGTCTTTTTCTTATGGACTTTATGCCGTCTCTTTTTCTTTTTTCTGTTACCAATCCTGTGTCCGAAAATTTTTATGATGAACTCGTTATTGCCATCATGAAGATCAAAACGCACACTCAGAATATGTAAAAGATAGCTTATTCTCACCGATATATCAGGCTTACAGTCATAAGACGCTTTTGCACTGTACCTTACAGGTACAAACAAAACAAGTGCCAGAAGAATAAGAACAAGAGCAGCTATAGCTGCAATAATAATTCCTATAACTTTTAAAATTGTTAGAAGTATTAACAGTACCTTCATTTACTCCAGTCCCAGATATTTTATAATATCTACAGTTCCTAATTTATTATATGTATCATCAACTATCTGACGAACAAGTTCTAACGCTTCATCTCTTCCGTAAGCTATTCCCGCAACAGTAAGGTTATCCTTAAGTCCACCCTGATAAGGGAGTGTATATGCCTCCACCATATCAAGAATATTTCCCTCGTTATGCGGTAATGTTATAAGCCACAGTCCCGGAAGATATTTTTCTTTTTTGAGTTTTCTGACAAGTTCTTTTTTGTTATGTTCCGCTTTGGGTCCAAAATAAAGTCCATCAATAAATTTCATACATTTACCCATTAATAAACATTGAGTTAATAATTGTCATACATGCCTGTCTTTCGGCGGAATCGGTACACTGTGAAAGTGCAACATGGACATACTTCTTAAATTCATCCATATTATTGAAGAAAACAGGAAGATTGGCTATTACAATTGCCATAACCGCACGTCTTGAATATCTGTCCATACCTTCAAAAAGAGAAGCAAACTCTTCTACAAGTCCATTAACAGTATCTTCAATAAAGGCATCATCCGCCTCATCCTTGTCTGTATTGTCATTAAGTGATGCAAATGTACTGGCTGACTGAAGTCTTGATGTAATAACAAGACGTCTGAGAGCTTCCTCGTAATCCGTTCCCTTAATGCAGTCACTATTAATGTCAATAATTTCATCAAGGGCACTTTCAGGATTAAAAAGCCTTGTCATTATTTTTTCCTGGAGTCCTTCAAATTCAACAAACTTTGAAGAAACAGGTTCTCTTTCTATATCATGTCCTTCTATAATATAATAAGCATCACTTATAATACTTTTTAGTTTATCTGTTTCTATGGCATCCGTCAATGCAAAAAAATTAAGTTCTACAGAATATACGTCATTAATAACCTCTGTAAGCATAACATAAAAATCCGAATATTCTTCAATTAATGCGGATGCCCTGTCAAGTTCCTTTTTGAAGTTCTTATACTGTTCTTCCGTAATTTCGGATATTTCTATTCCTTTGAGATTATTATGGCATTTCTTTAATTCAGGAAATTCTTCTTCAAAATCTTGAGGTTTATAAAGTGTTCCGGCAGTTCTTATCATATAAGCAAAATCATTAACGCTCTGCTTTTCGCTGCCCTTATATATAGAAAACGAATCCTTTAACATATCATAAAATTTATTTTTTGACAAACGCATTGGCACCTGTCCTACTATCTGGGACAATTTCATATTAATAACGGTATTATCTTTATCACCTGTTATATAACGATATATATCTTTTTCAAACCTGTCGTTATAATATTCATCGCCAAATTCGGATTCTGAAAATCTGTATTCCACTCTGTTCAAAACATACTCATATATCTGGAAAATATCCGTATATGCCGTAAGTATCTCCATTTTTGCAATTATGCGGTTTCTTAAAGCATCTATCCTGTCAACTGCATCCAAAGAAAGAGTATCAAGAAGTATCACATCATTAATAATCTGTTGGATTTCATTAATATAAGGGTCAACTGCTGTCTTTTTTGCAAAATCAAAATCCGAATAAATCTCTGCAAAGGTATAATAATTCATTGCAAGTCTAAGCTCAGCCATTCTTTTATACAGGGAAGATAATCCCTCTACATATATGTGAAGGTTTTCTTCTGTATTTTTCTTTTTTAATAATTCACCTACGGCGGTTGTTAAATCAGCCATATCAATTCTCCCGATTTATTATTTTGTTACTTCTTTGTAAAAATCAAAGCAGTCAAATGTTCTGAAATAATCCTCAGGTGTCTCTGCCCTTCTTATCATCTGGACTTCACCGTTTTCTTTAAGGAGTAATTCAGCCGAACGGAGTTTACCATTATAATTATAGCCCATAGAAAAACCGTGAGCTCCTGTATCATGGATAAAAAGATAATCTCCTATCTCGATTTCAGGCAACATTCTGTCTATAGCAAACTTATCATTGTTTTCGCATAATGAACCTGTTACATCATACTTATGGTCGCATGGCTCGTTCTCCTTGCCAAGAACCGTGATATGATGATACGCACCATACATTGCAGGTCTCATAAGATTAACGGCACATGCATCTGTTCCAATATATTCCTTATATGTGTGTTTCATATTACCGACTCTTGTTACAAGTCCGCCATAAGGACCCATCATAAAACGTCCCATTTCGGTATAGATTGCAACATCTCCCATTCCGTTTGGAACAAGAACTTCATCGTATACTTTGTGCACACCTTCGCCTATTGCAAGGATATCATTAGGTGTTCCGTCAGGATTGTAAGGGATTCCCACACCGCCTGAGAGATTGATGAATTTAATATGGCAGCCTGTCTTATTTTTGATTTCTACAGCAAGTTCAAATAATATTTTTGCAAGTGAAGGATAATAATCATTCGTTACCGTATTACTTGCAAGGAAAGAATGAATACCAAAATTCTTAGCTCCCTTTGCCTTGAGAATTTTGAAACCCTCTATAAGCTGTTCCTTGGTAAATCCATATTTTGCATCACCCGGATTATCCATAATTGAATTAGCTATTGAGAACAGTCCGCCCGGATTAAATCTGCAGCTTATTGTCTCAGGTATTCCTATAAGTTTATCAATCACATCAATATGTGTAAAATCGTCAAGATTAATTATTGCGCCAAGCTTATTGGCATATACAAATTCTTCAGGAGGTGTATCGTTAGATGAAAACATTATCTCCTCACCTTTACATCCGATTGCTTTTGAGAGCATAAGTTCTGTTTTTGATGAGCAGTCTGTTCCACATCCGTATTCTCTTAAAATATTGATAAGGAATGGATTTGGGGTTGCTTTTACGGCAAAATATTCCCTAAAGCCGGGATTCCATGCAAATGCTTCTTTAACTTTTCTTGCATTTTCCCTTATTCCTTTTTCATCATAAATGTGAAAAGGTGTGGGATATTTTTTTACGATTTCTTCAACTTGTTCTTTTGTTACAAAAGGTTTCTTTTCCATTTTTAATTCTCCATTTCGTATTGTATAATCATCAGTCTTGCCATATTAAGTGCCATAACGGATGCGCTTTCTCTTATTTTTTGTCTGTTCCCATTGAATCTGAACTGTCTGCAAAAAGTATCCTTTCCATTGGTACATCCTATAAAAACAAGTCCTTTAGGTTCATCTTCACTGTCATAAGGACCTGCGTATCCGGTAATTGATACGGCAACATCTGCACCTGATTCTTTTATAGCGCCGCATGCCATTTCTCTTGCTGTTTTTTCACTTACAGCCGTATATTTTTCAAGCGTATCTTTACTGACGCCGAGGAGCTTCATTTTTGCTTCATTGGCATAGGTTATGAAGCCATACTTAAATACCTCTGATGCTCCTCCAACATTTACTATTTTAGAACATGTAAGTCCGCCTGTGCAGGACTCTGCAACAGATATTGTAAGATTATTCTTTCTGAGAAGTCTTACAAGGGCATCTTCAATATTTTCTTTTTCATCCGTAGAATAAACATTATCGCCAAGTCTTTTAATTACCTCTTCTGCAATCGGCTTTACAAGATTCTGTGCCTTTTCAAAACTGTCAGCTTTGGCTGTTATTCTCACTTCGCTGCAGGATGTCTTAGCGTATGTAGCTACTGTAGGATTAGTCTGATTATCTATTATATCAAGAAGCATGGTCTCTAAAAGACTTTCTCCTATTCCGCATTCCTTTATTGTATATGAATACAGAACATCATTGGTTTTACTTCTAAGATATGGTATTACATACTCTTCAAACATTGCAGTCATCTCAATAGGAGGTCCGGGTAAAAGAATTGCGGTAAAACCGTTTTTCTCAATGATTGCACCGGGTGCTGTTCCGTTATGATTATATAAAATTATGCTGTCCTTCGGAACTAATGCCTGCTTATAATTGTTATGGCTTGGTGTATAAGATAAACCTTTAAGAATATTTACCATATTTTCTTCTGCTTTAACATCCCTTACAAGCGGAACATCCATACATTCACATACTGTTTCTTTAGTTAAATCATCTTCGGTAGGTCCAAGACCTCCTGTAAGTATGACAACATCAGAACGGCTCATTGCATCTTTGAAAAGCGTTCCAAGTCTTTTATCATTATCACCTACAACAGATTGGGCATATACATTTATTCCCAGGCTTGCACACTGCTTTGACAGGTACGCAGCATTAGTATTTACAATATTCCCAAGCAGGATCTCTGTTCCCACTGAAATAAGCTCTGCTTTCATTTTTAAATTCCTTTACATATCGGAAATTACTTTCCTGTTCTTTATAAGGTAATCGGCAAGGGATATTACCGATAATGCCAGCGAAATATATATGAATACATTATTAATTACCGTAAAAACATTATTCTGTATATTGATAATAAGTAAAATACACATAATCATCTGGAATGCTGTTTTGAATTTGCCCCACCAGCTGGCGGCCAGGACAATTCCTGAGTCGCTTGCAACAAGTCTGAATCCACTTATAATAAACTCTCTGGCAATCAGTATTATTACAATCCAGGCCTTAAGTCTGTTAAGTCCTACAAAGGATATAAGTGCACTCGATACAAGAAGTTTGTCCGCAATAGGATCCATAAACTTGCCGAAGTTGGTTACAAGATTATACTTTCTTGCAATTTTTCCATCAAGAAGGTCTGTAAGGCTTGCTATTGCAAATATCCCTAACGCAATATATTTTCCTGCTTCTCCCACACATTCCGTGAAGAGAAAAAACACAAAAAACGGTATAAGAATAATTCTGAATAAAGTTAATTTATTGGGTAAATTCATATCAATTCTCCTATCAAATCATATTCCATGGCTTTAACTATCCTGACTTTTGCAAAATCGCCACTCATAAGTTCTTCTTCGCTGTTAATGAATACATAGCCGTCTACCGATGGTGCATCCATGTAAGATCGTCCTACATAAACATCTTCATCACTTGCTTTTCCTTCTATAATTACTTCAATTTCTTTTCCAACAAGTCTTTCTGACTTATCCATGGAAATTTCCTGCTGAAGTTCCATTATCTCGTCTTTTCTGCAAAGTTTCACTTCCTCATCCACCTGATTATCAAGGGATGCAGCCTTAGTATCTTCTTCCGGTGAGTAAGTAAATACTCCAAGTCTGTCAAATTCCATCTCGTCTATAAAATCAAGCAGAATCTGATGATCTTCTTCTGTCTCACCCGGAAAACCTGTTATAAGAGTCGTTCTAAGACAGATGTCAGGAATTTCTTTCCGCAATTTTGAGATAATATTCCTTAGTTCGGCATTATTGGTTCTTCGTCCCATTGCCTTAAGAATCTTATCTGACGCATGCTGTATAGGCATATCAATATAATGACATATCTTTTTTTCGGTTCTTATAGTCTCTATAAGTTCATCTGTTATTTCTTCCGGATAACAATATAAAAGTCTAATCCACTGTATTCCCGGAATTTTACAAAGTCTGTGCATCAATTCCGGCAATTTCTTTTCTCCGTATAAATCTTTACCATATACGGTTATCTCCTGTGCAACTATTATAAGTTCCTTAACTCCGTTGTCTGCCAGATACTCTGCTTCCTTAACAAGTTCATCCATAGGAACACTTCTATATGCACCTCTTATCATTGGAATACTGCAATAGGTGCAGTGCTTGTCACAGCCTTCTGCTATCTTAAGATACGAATAATATCCTCCGGTTGTAATAATTCTCTTGACATCCGGTCTGCACATCTTGTTAATGCTTTCAAGTTCATTATGTTTCTTATCTGCCAGCACATCATCAACGACATCACAGATTTTATCAAATGCCGTTGTCCCGACAATTGCATCTATTTCCGGAAGTTCCTGTAATATTTCATTTTTATATCTCTCTACAAGGCATCCCGCTACTATAAGAGCCTTCAGATTATTTTCTTTATATTTTGCCATTTCAAGAATGGTATTAATGCTCTCTTCCTTTGCGTCATTTATAAAACCGCATGTATTAATTACAATAATATCTGCTTCTTCTTCATTGTCTGTAAATTCATAACCTCTGTCATGCAAAAGACCCATCATCATCTCTGAATCTACGAGATTCTTATCACAGCCCAATGAAATAAATAATAATTTCATTTTTTTCTCCCATTAAAGTATATTATGCAGAATTTATTTTAACCTTTTAGCCTGTAAAAATCAATAAGAAAAGAGGATTGGTAAATTTCAATCCTCTTTGAATGTTAATCTGTTATTTAGATTCTTCTTCACCAGCTGATGTTGTTTCAGACTCTGAAGCTGTTGTTGTCTCCGATGTTGTGGAATTGTTGCTGTCAAACTTAGATGATGCTGCTGAATATCCTTCAAGATATCCGTTGTACTCGCCTGACGCATATCCGGCATCATATCCGTTATTGTGTCCCTTTCCATATCCAAGTTTATTAAAAGTAATACTAAGTGCTACCGCAACAACAACAAGAAGAACAATAATCCATGAAAGCATTACAACTTTCTTATGAGCAAAATGTAAAGCCTCACCCTTGCTCTGTTTTCTCTTATCTACTTTTTCCTGACTCATCATATACCTCCAAATTTATATCTTTACATACTATAATAAAAAATCAGTCCGAGGTCAAGTTTTTAACAGATTTATCATATTTTTTTCCATATATCAGCCAGAAAAGCAGACCAATGCATACCATTCCACCCACAATATTGCCAAGAGTAACAGGTATTGAACTGTTTATAAAAAAGCTCTTCCAGTTAAGTCCCGAAAGCTGTTCTGCCGTATAACCGTATGCTTCCATTGCCTTTGCCTTATAAGCTTCATTGCCTGACGCAATTATTCCTGACGGAATGTAATACATATTTGCCACACAGTGTTCAAATCCACTGACAACAAATACAAGTATTGGGAAGAAGCATGCAAAAATCTTGCCTGTAACATCTTTCGCTGCAGTAGCCATAAGCACAGCACCGCAGACAAATATATTACATAATATTCCCGATGTAAACGCTTTTGTAAATCCAAGGTCAATTTTTCCCATGGCAACTTTTATTGTAAAAGCTCCCAGCAAATTATTACTATAGCCAAATTGTCCGCTAAGGAATACAAGATATGCTATAATAACTGCCCCGATAAGATTGCTGATAAATACGATAATCAGTATTCTTATCATTGAGAGTACTTTAATCTTTTTATCAAGAACGCCCATAATCAGCAGACAGTCCCCCGTAAACAGTTCTCCTCCGAGGAGTACAATAAGCATGAGTCCTATAGGGAATATGCTTCCTGCGATTGTTCTAGCCATTCCCACATTCGCTATGTTGTGCATCGCAACGCTGCTTCCTTCTGCACCGAGAGCTATAAACATTCCCGCAAAAATTCCGAGAAATATCATTTTTGCCACAGGCATTTTCGTCCTGTTTATTTCAAGCTGTACATTTGCTTTAAAAACTTCTGCCGGAGATAACATCGGCGAATTTGTATTTTCCATATTGATTCTCCTAATTTTTAATCAATTTTAATCCCAAAGAATGAATATATCACAAGATATTACCTCTTGCAAGGTTAAAAACCTGTAAAATTATCCCATTTCCCAGGCTTTTACCGCTGCATCATATTCGCTGTTAAGCCTTGAAAAATCTTCATCATTACCACCCGCATCAGGATGAAGTCTTTTTGCAAGAGTCTTATATTTCCTCTTAATTTCTTCAAGATTCCTGCATCCCTTGAAATATCCTGATGCTATATTAATATGGCGGCCTCTATCCTGTTCCTCATTAACATCTTCCGCCGATTCCTTCCAGAATGAATAATATTCATTATCATCTGTTCCGAAATTACCATAAAATCTGTTTTCGTAGCATTTTTTCTCCCACTCGTCATAAAAATGGTCTTCTTTTTCTTCTTGTTTTTTCTCTTGTTTTGTTTTCTTCCTATGCTCCTCGTTGCCATATTCTCTTCTTATCATCCAGCATATTCCCGCACATATAAACTGAAGAGCAACAAAATTATGAAACGCGCCTTCTATTGTCTTAAAACTGTATGTCAATGTCTGGTAAAAAATAAATAAACCTATTCCTATGGTTATAGAAGCAATTCCAAATGGAATATAAAAACCGTCCACAAGATTTCTTAATCTTATAACAATCTTTCTTGCGGTAGTTTTTTTATTAATGTACAATTCACATTCCTTGAACATATTCTCTGCATAACGGGTAAGCTTTGGCTCCACCATGAAATATATTGTGGACAGTGCCGATATTGTAAACCAGAGTATATATATTGAAAGAAATGTCAGAAAAATTGTTCTAAGTAAATCCAGTCCTTCCTGTCCAACTACCTGTACATGCATAAATGGGAAAAAAAATGTATAGTACAAAATAAATCCTACAGGTACATATAGAAAATAAAATCTGTATTTCTTATTAAATAATTTATCCAATGAAGCAATATGCAACATTCTCAATATTAAAATTAAAACATAAATTAATATTAGTCCGGCATATCCGGGTTCTTTCTTTACTTTACTCATATTATCCTCTTATATGTTTTTTATAATCATACCCTTTTTTATTTTAGTTCAAACAAAAATAAAACCCCAAGACCAGATGAATTTAATTCAAAAGATTTGGGGTTTTAGGTTTTTAATTGATTAAAGCACCAATTACTTGGCGTAATCTGTTACTCGTGACTCTCTGATTACATTAACCTTAATCTGACCCGGATATGCAAGTTCTTCTTCTATCTTCTTAGAAATATCCCTTGCGAGCAATACCATATCAGCATCACTTATAAGCTCCGGAACTACCATGATTCGAATCTCACGTCCTGCCTGAATAGCAAATGACTTATCAACGCCTTTGAATTCATTGGTTATATCTTCTAACTGTTTTAAACGGTTGGTGTATGTTTCAATTGTTTCTCTTCTGGCCCCTGGTCTTGCCGCAGAAATAGCATCAGCTGCCTGCACAATGCACGCAATAAGGCTCTGTGGCTCAATATCACCATGATGAGCCTCAACAGCATTAACTATAAGTTCTGATTCTTTATATTTTCTGCATAAATCAGCGCCAATCTGAACATGTGAGCCTTCTGTCTCATGATCAATTGATTTACCAATATCATGTAGCAGACCTGCTCTCTTTGCTAATCTGACATCAAGACCAATTTCCGATGCCAGCAATCCACAAAGCAACGAAACTTCTACAGAATGTCTGAGTGCATTCTGTCCATAGCTTGTTCTGAATTTCATTCTTCCAAGAAGTTTAATAAGTTCTGGGTGTACACCATGAACTCCCGTTTCAAGAGCAGCGGCTTCACCCTCTTCTCTTATCATTATTTCAACTTCTTTCTGAGCTTTTTCAACCATTTCTTCAATTCTTGCCGGATGTATACGTCCGTCAATAATTAATTTTTCAAGTGCAATTCTGGCGACTTCCCTTCTTACAGGATCAAATGCAGATAAAATAACGGCTTCCGGTGTATCATCTATAATTAAATCAACACCTGTCATAGTCTCAAGAGTTCTAATATTACGTCCCTCTCTACCGATAATTCTACCTTTCATTTCATCATTAGGAAGCTGTACCACTGAAATAGTAGCTTCTGCCACATGGTCGGCTGCGCATCTCTGGATTGCACTTACAATGTAATCCTTTGCTTTCTTATCTGCCTCTTCCTTGGCTCTGCTTTCCATTTCTTTGACCATAACTGCGGTCTCATGTTTTACTTCTTCTTCTACAGTTTTTAAAAGATATTCTTTTGCCTGAATGGAGGTTAATCCTGAGATTCTTTCAAGTTCCTGCACGCGCTTAGCACTAAGTGCTTCTACTTCCTGCTTCTTATGGTTCAACTCTTCTTCTTTGCGATTCAAACCATTATCTCGCTTCTCAACAGCTTCTAACTTCTTGTCAAGAGTCTCTTCTTTGGAAAGAACACGACGTTCATATTTCTGTACTTCGTTACGACGTTCTCTTATTTCCCTGTCAAGCTCATTCTTAGCCTTAATAGACTCTTCCTTCGCTTCAAGAAGCATTTCTTTCTTCTTCGTCTCTGCTGTCTTAAGTGCTTCATCAATTATCTCTCTAGCCTTAGCCTCTGCACTTCCGATTTTCTTATCGGTAACCTTCTTATGGTATGTAGTGCTTATAAGCCATGTAACCGGAGCTGCGACAACCAATGTTACGACACAAGCAATAATAATATATACCTGCACAGGAGCACCTCCTTATTTAGTTTTCATTGTAATACTAAACTACAACAAGGATAATTTTATACTTTTTTAATAAATGTGTCAAGTAAAAACAAGTGTATCTATAGTGCAATTTCGACAATTTTCGTTCTGTTTTCTAAGACATATACTTAAAAATGCTACATATTTCCTCATATTCAAAGCCTCTTCTAAGCAGCATTGAAATTAAAGACTTCTTTACAGAAAAATCAATTTCTGCAAGGCTTTCCTGTGTATAGCCTTTTTTTCTTAATGTATCCAGTATAAGTTCCCTATCGCCAAATTCATATTCTTCTATTACTTCATCTATAATCTCACGGCTGATTCCTTTGGAATATAGACCTGTTATTATTGCCTTTTTGCTTTTCTTCATATAGATGCTCATAGACGAAATATAATTTCTGGCATATCTCTTATCATCAAGATATCCGTATTCTGTGAAAAGTTCTGTTACCTCATCCACTATATCATCCGGATATCCTGCAAATCTCATCTTGGACTTTATGGTATGAATTGATTTATCCGAATCTTCTAAAAGATACAGTATTCTGTTCTTTATTCTTGAAATAAGTGTCTTATGAATCTCATTCATATCAGAATCTTCAAGTTCTCTGCCTGCTTCTATATTATATCTTCTTATCTCAGTCTTATATAAAGGTATACTATAGTTTTCTTCAAAGATAACCTTAAACTTTCTGGAATTAATAGGTACTACTTCCTTAACTGTCATATATCATTACCTGTTATTCTTCAGTAGTTACAGTCTCATCTTCATGTGATATATCAACAGCAAAGTGTTCCCTTACCTTCTGTTCGATTTCTTCCATAATATCCGGATGCTCTGACAGATATGTCTTGGCATTCTCTCTTCCCTGTCCTATCTTATCTCCGTTATAAGCGAACCATGCACCGCTCTTCTGAACAACATTGCTTGTCACACTAAGATCAAGTATATCTCCTTCTCTTGAGATTCCTTTGCCAAACATAATATCAAATTCTGCTTCTCTGAACGGAGGTGCAATCTTATTCTTAACAACCTTGACTCTTGTTCTGTTACCTACAACTTCACCATTAGCCTTAAGTGATTCGATTCTTCTTACATCCATTCTTATTGAAGAATAAAACTTAAGTGCCCTGCCACCTGTTGTTGTCTCAGGATTACCAAACATGACCCCGACTTTCTCTCTGAGCTGGTTAATAAAAATTACAATGCAGTTAGTTTTACTGATAACAGCAGTGAGCTTTCTGAGAGCCTGTGACATAAGTCTTGCCTGTAATCCTACATGTGAATCGCCCATATCCCCGTCTATCTCTGCCTTAGGCACAAGAGCGGCAACGGAATCCACAATGATAATGTCCACAGCACCTGAACGCACAAGTGTCTCCGTTATCTCAAGTGCCTGTTCACCGTTATCCGGCTGTGAAATATATAATTCATCAATATTAACACCTATATTCCTTGCGTATACAGGATCAAGGGCGTGCTCTGCATCGATAAACCCTGCGATTCCGCCTCTCTTCTGGACTTCTGCAACCATATGTAGTGCAACCGTTGTCTTACCGCTTGATTCAGGTCCGTATATTTCAACTATCCTTCCCTTAGGAACTCCGCCCATACCAAGTGCAATATCAAGACTCAATGAACCCGTAGGTACTGTCTCTACATTCATAGCCGCAGCAGGATCTCCGAGCTTCATAACCGCTCCCTTGCCAAAACTGCGTTCAATACTTGAAAGTGCCGCATCCAATGCTCTTAATTTATCTTCTTTAGCCATAACAATCTCCTTCTCAATATGCGAACATTCGTTCGTGTTGATATTAATATAAACCAATAAAATACCTTTGTCAATATATTATTTTATTAAATCAGGCCAATAAACATCCCTCCCTATAAAAAAATACAATCTCTTAAAATGGAATTTTTCCTGAAACAGGAATGAACCGGGAATGCATATGACATATGCAAAAATCCCTTACTAAGAAGATACTACAATTTTCTTATTTTAGCAAGAAAAAAGTATTCCGGCCGGAACACTTTTTAACTATGCCATTTTGAATTGTCTGTATCAATATTAAAAGAAATACCTTTTTTAACCGGCTTCTTTTCATCGTCTTCCTTAACAAACAGCTTAAGCATATCATCAATGCTTAAGTCCTTTTCTTCTTTTTTTACAGTCTCCGGAATCTTTTTCTTTTCCATCTTGGTTTTTGCAAGTTCTTCGTCTACATAAAAAGTTCCCGTTCCTTCATCATATTTTGATGGTTTGATTTCTTTCTTGTCAGGTTTATTATCGACATATTGTTTTTCCAATTCTTTAATCAAGTTCTCAACATTGTCGGTCGTTCTTTTTACTTTGGCTTCCATATCTTACCATCCTGCTTTCTGTTCTTTATGGGTAAAACCCTTAAACTCTGCTTTGTAGTCATCTATCATTTTACCATAATGCTCGCTCTGTTCCTTATTCAGCCTGCCTTTTTCCGATAATTCACGATACTTTGTCTCAAGTTCCTTAAGATTATCAAGCGTAGCATCCCTATAATTATTGGAAGCATTAAGTCTTAACTGTTCATTAATGTCTTCAAGTTCCCTCTGCGTCACTTTTTTTAAAAATCTTAGCATTGTATATTTCCTTATATTTTATAATCAAGGCATGCCCTCGATGCCGTAAACGGTCTTACTTTTGTATCTGCCACTTCAACGTGTGCCGGATTAACGGAATATGCTTTCAGTGCTGCTTCATCTTCAAATGTAGAATCAAGCATAAGATCCACTGTAGAACTTTCAAGCCCCGATATATTCACCTTAATGTCAACAAGTCCGGGAATTCTGCCTGTCAGCGATTCCAGTCCTTCTTTAATACCAAGCTTTATTTTATCTTTTTCGTCTGTGGAAAATTCATCTTTCAATGTCCATAAAATAATGTGTTTTACCATAACCGCCGCTCCTTTATATCTGCTTGTTTAATTATACTTTTTTTCAATTATTATTTCAACCTTATTGAAAAATAATTTATATGATTATATACTTATTGCACATAATCAAAAAAGGTGGATTTTACTATGAAATATCTGGTAATCGGTGGCGGTGCGATAGGAGGAAGCATTGCTGCTTATCTTACAAAAGCCGAAAAAGAAGTAACACTCATCGCAAGAGGCAGACAGTTAGAAGAAATTAGTGAATACGGACTTTTTGTATCAAAAGGCCGTAATGAATTTAATGCTAAAATTAATACCGTAAGTGCTGAAGAATATGACGACAATCCTGATGTTATCTTTTTATGTGTCAAGGGCTATTCCCTTGAATCAACATATCCGATTATAAAAAGCTGTGCGGTCAGGAACACCGTAATCATTCCATTGCTTAACGGATATGGTATTAATGAAAAAATATCCAAAGAATTTCCTGATTTAACAGTTTTGGCAGGCTGTATATACATTGCCGCATCCGTTACAGAACCGGGCTTTATTCATCTTAGCAGCGATATTTTCAAAATTGTATATGGATTTTTGGACGGTAACCTGAAAGACCAAAGACTTCTTGAAGTTGCATCAGACCTTGCCAAAAGTGGAATCACTCCTGTTTATTCAGACAATATAAAGCGGGATACTTTCAAGAAGTTTACAATGGTATCTCCGATGGCTGCTGTAGGAACTTACTGCAATGTAACCGCTCTCGCATTCAAACACGCTTCCCAGGCAAGAGATATGTATATAAAATGCGTAGAGGAACTGGCCAGGCTGGCTGCCGGAATGGAAATAGACATTCCTGAAGATATTGTTGACATCAACCTTGAAATAATAAAAAATCTTGAAAACAGCTACACCTCTTCCATGCAGAAAGACGTCTGTGCCGGAAGACAAAGTGAAGCCGACAGCCTTATACATGAGGTTGTACGCCTCGGACATGAGTATGATGTTGATGTTCCTGTTTATGAAAAGATTGCGGAGAAAATCAAATAATAAAAACATACCCTGCAGGATACTGAAATCTTACAGGGTATTTAAATAGACAAAAAAAGCTATCGAAATTGTAAAATTTCAATAGCATAAAATCGGTTTAAAAATAGCTCGTAGGGGAATCGAACCCCTGTTTCCGCCGTGAGAGGGCGGCGTCTTAACCGCTTGACCAACGAGCCACAAACATCGTGCTTGATTATATTACTACAATGTTTTTAAAAATGCAAGCATTTTTTAATATTTTAATTCACTAAATATTTTATTAACAAGGTCTTTTCCTTCATCGCCCTTTGTTGTTGCTGCAATAATGGTATTTTCACGGACTGTACATCTGAACATATAATCGTCTGATATGGCAACAAAGTTCTTTCCTTCGCCTTCTTCTACCGTATAATCTTTATTATCCGAAGCATTCTTAAGAAAATAATCATACATCTGTGTAACAGAACTCATCTCATCATACTGTCCGTATGATACTACAGCTGTTTCCTTTCCGTATGTGGCAGTTACGACATCTCCGCCGTCAACTGTCTCTTTTTCTGTGGTAAATCCCAGTTCTTCCACTGCTTTCGTAAACTTCTCCGCCGTAGCCGGGTCATCTATTTTGTGGATACCGCATCCGCAGAGTGTTAATACAGCTGTCAAAACCAATAATATATAACATGTTTTTTTCATTAAAATTCCTCCGTTCAAACATTAAAAGTATCTTCCAATAACGTCAAAATGTCAACTATCTCTTCATATTTTTTAGAATTATTTTATCTTCTTTGCTGACTCTGTAAGATTCACACATCTTACGGATTGCCATATTATATGTCAAGCTGTCGGTTTTCCAGTTACGCATAAATTCCATAGTCTTATCCGGAAATTTGGCAAAAGCTGTTGCAACCGCCCATGCTACACCCATTTTTGCATAATATGCATCGTGGGAAAATTCAGAAAATACTTTGAGAACCCTGTCGACATACTCCGGAATGAGATAATAGGACATCAGCATTATATTTGCAAAACGGTTTTCATATTCTTTTTGTGAATTAAAATACTGCTCAAGAAATTCATACCCGGCACTTCTGTTATCTTTAAATTCTTTCAGTGAATTACAGAAGCTGTCATTTACGGACCAGTTGTCGATTTTATCAACAAACTTTTTGACAAATTCAAGTTTCGAGGAAAAATCAATTTTCATATATGATATTACAAATCCCTCCAACATATATTCTTCAAAAAAGTCATGTCCCACGTTATTGAGAAAACTTTTATAATCATTTTGAACAATTTCTTTTGCAAAAACTCTTAAATAAGGAATTCTTACTCCTATCAGAGGCTTACTTCCCGGTATAAGTGATGAGGAAAATTTACAATATCCGGGATCTGCCATATCATAAAAACGTTTTATTATTTCTGAATGTGTGTACATTTTTTATTCCTTTCGCGGTAACTTCTAAGAATTATAACATGAATAGAGGTTTTTCGACAATAAAAAACATTGCCATAAAAATAATGTTGTGATAGAATACAATTAATAAGGATATATATCGTTGAAGGAGGTTACTAATATGATTTGCCCAAGATGTGGAACTCAGTTAATCACAGGATCCCGTGTATGTATGGCATGTGGTCAGAATGTATCTTATATTTCAAATCCATCTCAGGCTCCGGCAAGTTCGGCAGGTACTTTTCCTACTGCTCCTACTGCTCCTAAATTATTTTTTCATACTCCAGGTAAAGCAAGAGAGGCTGCTGCGCAGACACCATCTCCTGCTTCAATACCATTTGTAGCACCAACCCAGACTAAGGCAACGCCGGTTACACCGGAAGCTTCTGCTCCTGTTAAGCCTGTTACTCCTGTAACTCCTGTTACTCCTGTTACACCTGTAACTCCTGTTAAGCCTGTGGCTCCTGCTACACCGGCAGGTTCTGTAATTACAGAATTTCCTAAAGCCAAGGTTGAAGAAGTCAATACTTCTAAAGAACCTGAGAAATTTGTTAATACTATTCCCGTTGCTGAACCGGAAGTTGTTAATACTGCTCCTGCTGCTGAACCGGAAGTTGTTAATACTGCTCCTGTTGCTGAGCCGGAAGTTGTTAATACTACTCCTGTTGCTGAACCGGAAGTTGTTAATACTGCTCCTGCTGCTGAGCCGGAAGTTGTTGAAGAACCTGAGATTGTTGAGACAGCACGAACAACAGATGAAATTGAATCCATTGCTAAAGCAAAGACAGGGTATTCGGATAAATTCATCAAAAAATATGCTAACTATTGGGGACAGCTGGCAACTAAACTTTTTGATAACGAAGCTTATGAATTTGTATTTGGTGGTGTATTGAACCTTGATGGTGATGATGACAGAGTTGCCGGATGTGGTATTACACAGAAGCGAATTATTGTTACAACTACACAAGGTACCGTATCTTATCCGTATGATAAGACAAAGAGTGTTTCAGGAAGTAAAGGTCTTGTAGGTGCAGCGGTTAATATTGAAATTCCAAGAAGTAAAGTCAAAATATCCGTTGACAAACCTTATCTTGATAATATTATTAAGGCAATTGATGCAGCGATTAAGAAATATCACGTCGCTTAATTCTTAACTTTTATAAAATACTCCTAATGAAAAAAGGGATTCCAATTCATTTTGGAATCCTTTTTTAGTTTTACATATAATCAAACAATGAAAGCTGGTTGTTAGCCGACATTCCCTTCAGAATACCAAGTTCCACCATTACTGCCGCACTTGTTTTAGGAACTTTTGCTTTATCGATAAAATCCTCTACAGACAGAAATTTTCCACATTTGGCTGCTTCGTAAATACTGTCTGCCGCTGTTTCTCCAAGTCCGTCTATTGATTTAAATGGTGGCAGAAGCCTGCCATCCACTATCTGAAAATTTCTCGAATGGGATTTGTACAGGTCAATAGGCATAAAATCAAAGCCTCTTGCATACATCTCCTGAACAATTCTCATATCCTTTAACTGTCCCTGCTCCTTGTTTGTAAGTGAATCATTCCGCCTTTTATAATCTTCTATATATTCGTCAAGTTTATCTTTACCGAAACACATTATTCTGTATGAAAAATCATCAGCTCTTATACTAAAATATGAAGCATAATATTCCAGAGGATAAAACACTTTACAATATGCTATTCTCCACGCCATCATAACATAAGCTGCCGCATGGGCTTTTGGGAACATGTACTTGATTTTTTTACATGACCAGATATACCAGTCAGGCACTCCTGCATTAACCATAAGTTCTTCCCATTCCGGCTTCAGTCCCTTACCTTTTCTGACCGATTCCATTATTTTGAAAGAGGTTCCCGCTTCAATTCCCATGTTGATAAGATATATCATAATATCATCTCTGGTACAAATTGCAGTAGAAATGGTTGCTTTTCCCTCTTCAATGAGAGTCTGTGCATTGCCAAGCCATACATCAGTTCCATGGGAAAGTCCGGCAATTCTAACAAGATCGGAAAAATGCTGTGGGTTAGTATCAATTAACATCTGCATAGCAAAATCTGTTCCAAATTCGGGAATGCCAAGACATCCAAGCTTCGTTCCGCCAATATCTTCAGGATTAATTTTTAGTGCTTCAGTACTTTGAAAAAGTGACATAACCTCAGGACTGTCAAGAGGTATATGTGTAGGATCAAGTTTGGTTAAATCCTGTAACATCCTTATCATTGTAGGGTCATCATGACCGAGAATATCAAGTTTCAAAAGGTTATGGTCAATACTGTGGTAATCGAAATGTGTTGTAACGATATTGGTTGTCATATCATTTGCAGGATGCTGTATCGGGGTAAAAGAATGTATCTCTTCTCCGTATGGCAATACAATAATCCCGCCGGGATGCTGTCCCGTTGAGCGTTTAACGCCTACGCCTCCGTTTACAATTCTGTTTATTTCACAACTTCTTTTACGTTCGCCCTTTTCTTCGTAATATTTTTTTACATAACCATATACCGTTTTATCTGCAAGTGTTCCTACGGTTCCTGCCTTATATGTCTGTCCTTCTCCGAAAATTACTTCAACATAGGCATGTGCTTTCGCCTGATACTCTCCTGAGAAGTTCAAGTCAATATCCGGCTCTTTATCGCCGTTAAAACCGAGGAAGGTCTCAAATGGAATATCAAATCCTTCTTTTTTAAGCTTTGCACCGCATTTAGGGCATATCTTATCAGGCATATCACAGCCTGCACCGCCCGCAAATTTTCTTACCTCATCGGAATCAAAATCAACATAATAACATTCAGGGCATAAGTAATGCGGACTTAACGGATTAACCTCCGTAACGCCTGACATCGTAGCTACAAACGAAGAACCTACGGAACCTCTTGAACCTACCAGATAACCATCCTCATTGGATTTCCATACCAGCTTCTGGGCAATAATATACATAACGGAATATCCGTTTGAAATAATGGAGTTAAGCTCTTTTTCCAGTCTTGATTCTACAATTTCCGGAAGTTTGGGTCCATACATCTCATGTGCCCTGTTATAACATATATCCCTTAAGGTCTGGTCACAGTTAGGAATAACAGGAGGACATTTATCCGGTCTTACAGGCTCAATGTATTCACACAAATCAGCTATAAGCCTTGTATTGGTAACTACTACTTCGTATGCCTTATCTTCACCAAGATATTTGAATTCTTCAAGCATTTCCTCCGTTGTCCTCAAAAACAGCGGTGCCTGGTTATCCGCATCATCAAAACCTTGTCCCTTCATTATGATTCGTCTGTAGACTTCATCTTCAGGATTAAGGAAATGAACGTCGCAGGTGGCAACTACCGGTTTATTAAACTTTTCTCCGAGAGCCACTATTTTTTTATTAATATCAATAATATCCTGCTCTGATTTAATCTGAGGTAGTCTTTGGGATTCTATCATAAACCTGTTGTTTCCCACAGGCTGTATTTCAAGATAATCATAATAATTGGCTAATCTTGCTATTTCTTCTTCGGTATTTCCGTTAAGTATTGCCTGATACAACTCGCCCGCTTCACATGCAGAACCAAGAATCAGACCGTCACGGTATTTTTCAACTTCACTCTTAGGTATTCGTGGTCTTCTGTTAAAATAGGTAAGATGTGACAGGGATATAAGCCTGTAAAGATTAACTCTTCCCACTTCCGAATCTGCAAGAATAATCGCATGATATGTTTTAGCTTTTTTTATCGCATTTATATTAAATTCTTCAATTTCGTTGATTTCGTCAAGATTAAAAATATTACGCATTTCAAGACGTGCTACCAACGCAAGAAAAATATCCGCACAACATTCTGCATCATCAACAGCTCTATGGTGATGTAACAATGATACGTTGAGTGCTTTTGCCACATGGTCCAACGTAAATTTACCGAGGTTAGGAATAAGTGCCCTGGCAAGGGATACGGTATCAACTACCGTACATTCAAAGGCCCTTTCTAAAATTGTTTTTGTCTTTTCCCTTATAAAGGTAACGTCAAATTCCGCATTGTGGGCAACCATTACCGCACCATCACAGAACTTAAGAAATTCAGGAAGGATATTTTCTATGGTATCCGCATCCACAACCATGGAATCGTCAATTCCCGTAAGTTGTTCAATATTGTATGGAATAGGCATCTTAGGGTTGACAAAAGTTGAGAACCTGTCCACTACTTTTTTATTCTGTATTTTAACGGCACCAATTTCTATGATACTGTCATTAACAGGTGAAAGACCTGTTGTTTCCAAATCGAATACCACATATGTATCATCAAATTTCTGGCCCTTGGAATCAAAAATTATTTTTCTCAAATCATCTACTATATACGCCTCTACACCGTATATAACCTTAAAATCCTTATTGCCGGAGTCTCTTAACATATGATATGCGTCCGTAAATGCCTGCACATCCCCGTGGTCGGTTATTGCAATGGCGTTATGTCCCCAGCTCATTGCCTGTCTGATTATGTCTTTTATATCAGATACGCCGTCAAGATCACTCATCTTTGTATGGAGATGTAATTCCACTCTCTTCTCCATTGCATAATCCATTCTTTTTTTACGGAAATCGTCAATTTTAATGATTCCCACCACAGAACCGATTGTCAGTTCCCCGGAGAATTTATCAACAGTTGTTACACCTTTTATTTTGATGAATTTACCTTTTTTAAGTTCATCCTCCACTTCCGAAAGCTGTTCAGGCTGGAGAAAAAGTTTTACGGAAATAGTATCTGTAAAATCGGTTACATCAAAAATAAGAATAATCTTACCGTTTCTTAATTCCTTTTTGTCGGTAAAAATAATCTGTCCCCTGAATGTAATTTCACCCATTTCATGGATTACCGTATCAAGGGTTACCGGCTCATCGTTAAAGTCTCTTCCGTATATAACATCAGGATTATCGGAATGTTTAACAGGACGTATGTACTCTTTCTTAAATTCTTTTTTCTCCTGTTTGGTTTCTGCCTCTTTTTCATTCTTTTCAGCAGGAGTTTCTGCAGGCACTGCTTCGGTTTTCTCTGTTTTCGCAGCTCCTCTTGCTGCTATTTCATCAATAATCCGCTGGACTTTATATTCGGCTTCCCTGCTGTGCCTGCTTTCCTCACGTTCCTCATATACTACATTATAGGTAATATTTTTACCAAACCTGCATTCCATCATTTCAGTAAGAATTTCAACAAGCTCAGGTGTTTTCTTTCGTGATACAAAATTATCTGCAACTATCAGTTTAATATTTTCCTCACCGTCAAATGACCACCTGGCATCCCTGAAAATCTGTTCATATAACTTATTGTTTTTTCCAAGTTCGTATATAATACTGTCTTTGTAATCGTTAAAAATAATTTCAGAAGTATATAGCTCCGATAACCGGAATTTTTCAAGGATTACAACTTTTGTAGCTAAAAAAGGCTTCATCTGACGTGATATCTCATCCTCCACCTGAGCCACAATATCCCGTCCAACAAGCCTGTTAAAAATCAGATATATCTTAATAACGGTTTTTGACGAATTCATGGAAATATGTGTTACCATTGCATCATCAAAAGCCGTCTTTAGTTCTTTTTTTAATTTTAATGACGGGAAAACTTCAAAAAAATTTTTTTCGTCCATCATTATTCCACTCTTTCTTATACTAATTTGTCAAGTTCTTCCTTAAGTGCCTGTAAAAGCATATTTTCAGGAACTTTCTTAATAACCTCGCCTTTTTTTATGAGAAGTCCTTCTCCTATACCGCCGGCAATTCCCAGGTCAGCTTCTCTTGCTTCGCCCGGACCATTTACAACGCATCCCATTACCGCAACTTTAATATCAAGCGGATATGTGCTTACAAGATTCTCAACCTTTGATGCAAGATCTATAAGATTAATTTTGGTTCTTCCGCAAGTAGGGCATGATACGACTTCAACACCGCCCTTTCTCAACCCAAGAGTTCTGAGAATGAGCTTTGCTGATTTAATTTCTTCCTCCGGATCTCCTGTAAGAGATACCCTGATTGTATCACCGATACCTTGATTAAGAATTATGCCAAGTCCAATTGCTGACTTAATATTTCCTGAATATACGGTACCTGACTCTGTAATTCCCACATGAAGCGGATACCTGCATTCTTTTGCAATAAGTTCATGTGCCTTGACGCACATAAGAACATCCGATGATTTTATGCTTACAACAATATTATCATAATTCTGTTCTTCTATAATTCTTACCTTATCCATGGCACTTTCAACAATACCTTCAGCACATACATGTCCGCCATACTTTTCAATTATATTTTTTTCAAGTGAACCGCTGTTTACGCCGACTCTTATAGGAATGTTTCGTTCTCTTGCACAATCTACAACCGCTTTAATCCTGTCGGTACTTCCTATATTGCCGGGATTAATCCTTATCTTGTCGGCACCGTTTTCCATTGCCAGAATAGCCATTTTGTAGTCAAAATGAATATCCGCAACGAGAGGAATGTGAATTTCTTTTTTTATTTCCTTAAGTGCTTTTGCCGCTGCTTCATCCGGTACAGTGCATCTGATTATCTCGCATCCTGCTTTTTCAAGGCGTAATATCTGGTCTACAGTGCTTTTTACATCTTCTGTAGGCGTATTGGTCATTGATTGTATAAGTACGGGATTACCTCCTCCGATAACCCTGTTGCCTATTTTTATAACTTTCGTATTGTCTCTATACATATAATCTGTCCTTATCTGAATAATTTCGATATATCATTAAAAAGTACAACTACCATCAATACCATTAACAGAATAATTCCAACAAAGTGAACCATTCCTTCTTTTTCCCTTGGTACAGGCTTTCCTCTTACTGCTTCAATTAAAAGGAATACAAGTTTACCGCCGTCAAGTGCAGGCAACGGCAATAGATTCATTACACCAAGGTTGGCACTTATCATGATGCACATATTAAGAAGATTAATAAATACATAGAATGCACCGTCTGATTTAGCCTCATCCACCACTTCTCCGATAAACGATACAATTCCTACAGGACCGGACACATCGTCAAGTCCTAACTTACCCGTAACGAGCAATCTAAGACTTACAAATACGGATTTAATCTGGTATCCTATATTCTTGAATGCGTATTTCAAGGTACCCGCAGGGGAACATTTAACTCTCAAATTGGCAAAATAAATACCATAATCATAGTAATCCTGCTGTACTTCTTTAGGTGTAAGTTTAAGTTCAACATTTCTGCCGTCACGTTCAACTGTAATTGTAATCTCTTTTCCTTCTGACTGTTGTACTAAAGGAGTTATTTCCGGCTGTTCGCTGACTGTTGTTCCGTTAATGCTTTTAATAATATCTCCGGCTTTAATACCCGCACTGTCCGCAGGTGTTCCTTTTTCCACAGCTACTATCTTAGTGGAATCCACATCAATCTGGACGCCCATCTGATATACCGACCCCGTGATATGTTCCGGAATTATTGTTGTCTTGTATTTTTCACCGTCTCTTATATATTCAACATTAAGGTCAATTCCCTTTTTATCATACATGTAAAGATAATAATCATCATAAAAGTTCATCTTTTTACCATTAACTCTTATGATTCTGTCGCCTTCTTTAAGTCCCGCATAATAGGCAGGCGAATTATCATCAACAGAATATACCTGCACAGGATTATATCCCATCTTACCTATAAGAATTACAGCAAATACAAAAGCGAGAATAAAATTAAATAAAGGTCCTGCAATAATTATTGCAATTCTTTTCCATACAGACACACTGTTAAAGGAAACTCCGTCCGATTCATCCGGTACAATATTTTCCTGACTTTTATCCGTGGGATTATCCTCTTTAACTTTGGCGACAGCATCCGTGGATTCATAAAGATCTTCGCCTAACATCTGGCAGGAGCCGCCGAATAAAAAAAGCTTAATACTGTACAAAGTTCCTTTGATTTTAAACTTAACAAGTCTCGGTCCCATACCCACCGAAAACTCAACTACTTTAACACCGCTTGCCTTAGCTATTATAAAATGTCCTAATTCATGAACAATAATTACAATACTAATTATAAGAAATGCGTAAACAAATTTCATAAAATCACCTCATAGCCCTCAACAGCTCATACACTTCCTGCTCAGTTGTTAAAATCTCATTAACATCAGGATTATCTATATATTCTATGCTGTTCATGGCATGTTCTATCATATCTGTTATGCCTAAAAAACTGATATTCCTCTTTAAAAACTGTGCAACTGCATATTCGTTGGCAGCATTAAATATTGTAGGCATATTGCCACCTTTGACACCTGCTTCATAAGCAAGTCTGAGGCCTGCAAAATTTTCCCTGTCAGGTGCTTCAAAATCTATTTTTCCCAGTTTATAAAAGTCAAGTCTGTCACCGGGCATATATCTTCTCTCAGGATAGTAAAGTGCATACTGTATAGGAAGTCTCATATCAGGGCAGCCAAGCTGTGCTATTATTCCGCCGTCTACGAACTGCACCATAGAATGTATTATGCTCTGTGGCTGTACTATAATCTGGACATCATCCATGCCCACATCAAAAAGCCATCTTGCTTCCATAACCTCAAGACCTTTATTAACCATAGTAGCCGAATCAATGGTTATCTTATGTCCCATTAACCAGTTTGGATGTTTCAGAGCATCCTCAAGCTTTACGTCCTTCATCTGCTCTCTTGTATATCCTCTGAACGGTCCGCCGGAAGCCGTAAGTAAAATCTTATCAATAGTTCTTCTGTCTTCGCCGTTCAAAGACTGGAATATGGCACTGTGTTCACTGTCAACAGGTAAGATTCTCACATTATATTCCTTTGCAAGGGGCATAATAATATGTCCGGCAGTTACAAGGGTCTCTTTGTTGGCAAGAGCAATATCATGTCCTGTCTTTATAGCTTCAATAGTAGGTATTATACCAATCATGCCAACTATTGCTGTCACAACTATTTCAGCTTTATCATAAGTTGCAACTCTGATAAGTCCTTCCATTCCATAGCACACTTCGTAATCAATATCAGGTGTCAGAAGCCTTAATTCATTTATGCTTTTTTCCTCTGCTACGCAAACAAGCTTTGGCCTGAACTCCCTTATCTGTTCTGCCAAAGCTTTGATATTGTGTCCTGCTGCAATAGCGTGGACCTTAATGTCATTATTATCACGAACTACCTGAAGGGTCTGGGTTCCGATAGAACCCGTTGACCCTAAAATAGCAATATTTTTCATATTAATCATCCTTTTAATAGTGGAAGTAAAATAACCGCACTTATATATACAACCGGAGCCACAAAAATCATACTGTCAAATCTGTCAAGTATTCCTCCATGTCCCGGAATAAGATTGCTGTAATCTTTAACGTCATAATTTCGTTTAATTGCGGATGCAGCCAGATCTCCGAATATTGAAATAAAAGAACCTAATACGCAGATTACCGCAAATGCCGGCCATAGTCTTTCATTGTAATAGTTACCAAGAACAAGTCCGTATACCACACCTACGATAGTTGCCCCAAGGATTCCTCCTATAGCACCTTCGACTGATTTTTTAGGACTTAAGTGGGGAACAAGTTTATGTTTACCAAGATTAACTCCTGTAAAGTAAGCAAATGTATCTGCAATCCATGAACATACAAATACCAATATAAATATAAATATTCCCTTTTCCATTATTCTTATTCTGTATATATAAGAAATAGGAATGGCAACATAATAAATTCCGAGGAGTGAAAATGCCGCCTGTTTAGCTCTCGTTGTTTTAAAACTGCATACATATACGAACATAGTAAGAATACCGCTGGCAACACAAAAATACTCAAGGTACTGTAACTTATCAAACCAGAGCATTGTATAAAAAGATGCTGCCAAAATATATCCGCACATTCCCAATGCTTTTTTTTCAATTCCAACAACTTTATAGAGTTCATAGAGCCCAAGAGCAGTTATTATTGCAGCAAGGATAAACATCGTAGTTCCACCGCCTAAAACAGCACCAACTAAAATAACGGTAAGTACTGCACCGCTGATTATTCTTGTTTTCATACGTTATTCCTCCTTCACTCCACCAAATCGTCTGTCTCTTTTGTTATATCTTTCAACTGCTTCGATAAGGCGCTTCTTATTAAAGTCAGGCCACAACACTTCAGGAAAATCAAATTCTGAATATGCACACTGCCATAACAGGAAATTTGATATGCGCTTCTCCCCGCTTGTCCTGATTATTAAGTCAGGGTCGGGAGCATCTGCGGTATCAAGATATGATGCAAACATATCTTCCGTAATCATCTCCGGAGCAATTCCCTTGTCAATCATATCTTTTGTCATCTTTCTCATTGCTCTTACCATTTCATCCCTTGCACCATAGTTAAGTGCAATCTGAAATACAAGTCCGGTATTATTTTTACTTGATTCCTCAAGTTCGTTAATACTCCGGATTATATCCTCGTCCAGCATATCCTGCTTTCCGAGAATGACAACCTTCATATTCTTTTCCCTGGCTCTTTTTATGCAGGTTTTGAGATAATTTCTGAGTATTTTCATAAGTCCCTGCACTTCGCTTTCAGAACGTTTCCAGTTTTCTGTTGAAAATACATATACGGTAAGATATTTTAATCCTATCTCAATTGCATCATCACATATTCTTTCCAGAACCCTGCTGCCTTGAAGATGTCCGGCATTACGGGGAAGGAGCCTTTTCTTAGCCCATCTGCCGTTTCCGTCAAGAATTATGGCAATATGTTCAGGAACATTGAGTCCCAGTTTTTCATTGTAAAAATCCATAACTATCTCCGCAAATTATACTGTCATTATTTCCTTTGACTTCTCATCAATCATCTTATCTACCTGGGCTACATATTTGTCGGTAAGTTTCTGGATTGAATCTTCATTTTTCTTAACTTCGTCCTCTGACATATCTGTATCTTTGCTGAGTTTTTTAATTGCATCATTGGCATCTCTTCTGATGTTTCTTATTGCAACCTTTGTATTTTCGCCTTTTTTCTTGATATCCTTAACCAGTTCTTTTCTTCTGTCCTCAGTGAGTTCAGGGAAAACAAGACGGATAACCTTACCGTCATTGGTTGGTGTAAGTCCAAGGTCTGACATAAGAATTGCCTTCTCGATTTCTTTTAAAAGGCTTGTTTCCCATGGCTGGATCTGTATCATTCTTGCTTCAGGAACGGAAACATTGGCTACCTGCTGGAAAGGTGTAGGTGTTCCGTAATAATCCACTTTAAGTTTGTCAAGGATGTGAGGGTTGGCTCTTCCTGCCCTGATTGTCACATAATCTGCCGCAAGTGTATCACAGCTCTTTATCATTTTTTCTTCGTATGTTTTAATAATTTCACTCATTATTGTAATCTCCTTATATTTATTAAACGGTTACTCTTGTTCCGTTGAAATTTCCGTTATAAGTATTGACAATACTTTCCTTTTCATTAAGTCCGAAAACAACTAAAGGCATCTTATGTTCCATGCACATCACGGATGCTGTCATATCTATTACGGCAAGTTTTTTATTAATAACTTCATCTATTGAAATCTCATCATATTTCTTAGCTGCAGGATTAGTCTTAGGATCACTGTCATATACACCGTCAATGGCTTTGGCAAGATAAATTGCATCCGCATCCATTTCGATTGCACGTAATACAATTCCTGTATCTGTAGAAAAATAAGGATGTCCTGTTCCGCCTGCAAAAAATACAACCGTGCCGTCTTCAAAATATCTGTTGGCAAGATCTTTTGAGAAAAGTTCCGTAACAGAACCGCACATAAACGGAGTTAAAATTGCGGTTTTCATGCCTGTACTTCTGAACATTTCAGAAACATAGATGCAATTCATTACCGTGGCTAACATTCCAATCTGGTCTGCTTTGGTTCTATCCATATTCTCACTTGAACGGCCTCTCCAGAAATTACCGCCGCCGATAACAACGCCAACCTGTGCTCCAAGGTCATGTATTTTCTTAACCTGTGCTGCAATTTCAAGAACCGTGCTTTCATCAAAGCCTGTTTTCTTATCGCCTGCAAGTGCCTCACCGCTGAGTTTTAATAAAATTCTTTTTTCTTTCATAGTCAAAGCCTCTCTTATTTATCACCAAAAAATTTCTTTGGACTGTTATCTGAATAACACTGTGAAATATATCCTTCAAGAACTGCTCCTCTGTTAATCTGGAAGGATTCAGATTTGATATCACCCATAACAATTGCAGTAGCATCAATTATTACAGGTCCGTGGACATCAATGTCACCTTTAATTGCTCCTGCTATAACGGCGGAGTGTGCATAAAGATTACCTATAATCACCGAACCGTTGCCAATCTTAACAGGACCTTCACAGTTAATATCCCCTGTTATTTTTGCATTGTCTGAATAAAATTCCTTTGAATTGGTATTACCTGTAATATTACCGCTGGCAACAAGCTTGCCGCTGCAGCTTACATTTCCTTCAACCGAACCGAGTAATTCAATAGAGCCGCTTGATTCGATATCTCCTTTGATTCTTAAACCTCTTGAGATGATTGTAGTCTCATCCGTTTCTTCCTGTTCATCTTCCTTAACAGGCTCTGTTGCAGGTTCTTTTGTATTTTTCTTTGTTTTCTTTTTTTCAGGTTCCTTAAAAAGTCCGGCTGTCTCAGATTCTTCTGTCTCAGATTCTTCTGTTTCAGGTTCTTCTGTTACAGCTTTTTCATTGGTATCCACATTCTCAAGCATCTTAGACACATCAATGTCTTCGGCTGCATCTTCAGGTTCTTCATTAAGTGTATCTACCATAACATCGTCATCCGGTACTGTCTCTTGTACACTTTCTGACTCATCCGATGTAATCTTAGCCGCATCCTCTGTAAGCTCATTTACAGCCTGCGATAAATCCTGCTTTAAATCTTTAAAAAATCCCATTGTTGCTTTCCTCCTGGTTAAATATTGTGATGAACAGGAACGGTATCTTCTGTGATAGGAAGGATTAATGCGTCCATTTCCTGTAATTTCTCAATTATTCTAGGTGTTGCCTGCAAAGTTGTTTCCCTGTATTCCGAGTCGTGCATAAGCACAACTGATATATCCTTTCCTTCAACACCACTAATTACATTATTATATATTTCATCAACTGTCAATTCTTTACTTCCGCCATCTCCCGATGAAACATTCCAGTCGTAATATACGATATTCTTTTCATCAAGATACTTTATAAAAGTCTGGATGGGAAGTGTTGTCTGCTGGTTACTTGAACCTCCCGGAAATCTGAATGCAAAAGGAGTAAAACCGGTAAGTTCCGTAAGATAATTGCTAAGGACATCAACCTCCTCCTTAAAACTATCATAACTCTCGTATACATGGCGGTAATCATGAGTGGTTGAATGCATTGCCAGTGTATGGCCTCTTGTAACAATTTCTTTTACATATTCATCATATTCAGGTGTCTTGATAACAAAGAAAGTTGCCTTAATACCGTATTGGTCAAGTACATCCAGCAGCTTTTCCGTATTAGCACTCGGACCGTCATCATAAGTAAGATACACTACCTTACGTCCCTCTGCCAGTGCTTTATCTATCTTCTCGGAATCAGAAAGCTCTTTAACCACGCTGTCCGTCTCTTTATCTGCACTGTCCTTTGACGGCTTATCGGCACTGTTTACCGCCGGTTTCTTATTATTTCCGGAATCCGGCTCAGATTCCATGACTTTATCCGTAGTCTCTTTCTCCGTTGCAGCCAATGCGGTCTTTATGTCGTCTAACCGTTCTGAAAGTCTATTGACTTTACAAAATAATATAATACATAACAACGTCGGTAACAAAATAAGCGTAATTACAATTCCAATAATAATCTTCTTATATAAATTAATCCGTCTTCGGCGTAACTGTTCCTCAGACATTTCCTTATGTTCGGGTGACACTCTATTTCTCCTCTTCTGTTTACAAACTAAACGCGATGATATTATAGCACAGTTTCCTTTCTTTTAGAAGATTTTTTTAGATAAATTTAATATTTGTTTACTTAATCCTTATTTATTTTCACCTGATTTTATGTTAAAGTATGTAAGATTAAATTTACAATGGAGGTCAAAATGTTACAGTTAAATAACATAACCAAAGACTATATATCCGGTGATACTGTTGTCAATGCCTTACAGGGCATAAGCTTGTCTTTCCGTGAACATGAATTTGTATCAATTCTTGGCCAGTCAGGCTGTGGCAAGACCACAATGCTTAACATAATCGGCGGTCTTGACAGATATACCGACGGTGACCTGATTATAGGAGGCCGTTCAACCAAAGAATTTAAGGATAAAGACTGGGATTCCTACCGCAATCACAAGATCGGTTTTATTTTCCAGAGCTACAACCTGATACCCCATCAGACAGTTTTGTCCAATGTGGAATTAGCGCTTACATTATCCGGTGTATCCAAAACAGAACGTCGCAAACGTGCTGTTGAAGCTCTTGAGATGGTTGGTCTTGGAGACCAGATTAATAAAAAGCCCAACCAGATGTCAGGAGGACAGATGCAGAGAGTTGCCATTGCAAGAGCACTTGTCAATGACCCTGATATAATTCTTGCGGATGAGCCGACAGGTGCGCTTGATTCGGAAACAAGCGTACAGGTAATGGATATTTTAAAGAAGATTTCAGATAACAAGCTCATCATCATGGTTACACATAACGCTGAACTTGCAGAGCAGTATTCATCTCGAATCATAAGACTCCTTGACGGTAAAGTAACCGATGATACTGCTCCGTATGAAATACCTGCAGGCAAGGAAATCTCTCCTGTTGCCGGAGCTTTGGATAAAAAAATTAAAAAAGAGAAAGTGTCAATGTCATTTTTTACCGCACTTTCATTAAGTTTTAAGAATCTTCTTACCAAAAAGGGCAGAACATTTCTCACCTCTTTTGCAGGAAGCATAGGTATTATAGGTATTGCCCTTATCCTTTCCCTTTCATCCGGATTTCAGGCATACATAAACCGTGTTCAGGAAGATACTGTTTCAACATATCCTATAACCATTGAAAATGAAAGTGTGGACTATTCAAGTATGCTTAATTCCATGATGGGCGAGACAGGCACAGTTGAAGATAAGGAAGAAGGCCGAATATATGCTGCCCCTGTTATGAGCCAGCTTGTTAATACAATGTCTGCGGAGGTTAAGAAAAATAACCTTTCTGAACTAAAGAAATATCTTGAAAGCCCGGATTGCAATATCGGCGATTATGTGCTTGACGTACAATACCAGTATGATATCCCTCTCAATGTATATGCAAAAGATTACTCCGGCGGAATTAACAAAGTCAATCCAAGCACATTGTATCAGGATATATGGGGTGTAAGCGATGAGACAATGTCATCTTCCCTTGTTTCCTCATTTTCCAACACTGATATGTGGTCACAGATGATTGATAATCAGGACCTGCTTAATTCACAGTATGATCTTGTTGCCGGTTCATGGCCTGACAATTACAATGAAGTTGTTGTTGTAGCCGATAAGAATCACCAGATTACCGATGTTTCTTTATATGCGCTGGGTATCAGGAATTCATCCGAATTAAAAAATATAATGATTAATCTTAACAAACAGCTTGATGATAAAGTAAGCAGCTATAGTTACGAGGATCTTTTAAATCTCAGATTTAAAGTAGTGCTTCCATCAGCATATTACCGGTATGACGAAGCAACAGGGGCCTACAAGAACATGTCAAGCAGCGAAGATTATGTAAAACAGCTTATTGACAATGGTATTGAAGTTAAAGTTTCCGGAATTATAGTTGCAAAAGATGATGCTGTTGCTACTTCAATTACAGGCGTTGTCGGCTATACAAAGAACCTTGTGGATTATATTGTTTCGGAAAATAATAAGTCAGATATTGTTAAAGCACAGCTTGATAACCCTGATATAGACGTTCTTACAGGTCTTCCATTCTCAACGGTTGATATAGACCTTACAATGGATGATATTAATGCATATATAAGTACACTTCCAAAAGAACAGCAGAAAATAATCAGTGCCTACATTGCCAACCTTTCTGATGATGTAATAATTGAAATGTTCAAAAGCCAGATACAGCAATCAAGTTCAAATACATACAAAAATAATATTGAAGCACTGGGCTACGTTACAACAGATAACCCTTCAAAGATTAATATCTATGCAAAGGACTTTGAATCAAAAGATGCCATTTCAGATATAATTTCAGCATATAATGACAAAGTCAAATCAGAAGGTAATGACAGTCTTGAAATTTCATATACCGATTACATAGGTCTTATGATGTCATCCGTAAGTAAAGTTGTTGACGCAATATCTTATGTGCTTATTGCCTTTGTATCAATTTCACTTGTGGTTTCATCAATTATGATCGGAATTATTACATACATATCTGTTCTCGAAAGGACAAAAGAAATCGGTATTTTAAGAAGTATCGGTGCTTCAAAGCATGATATTTCAAGGGTATTCAATGCTGAGACAATGATTGTCGGACTCGTTGCAGGTATAATAGGTATAGGCTTCACGCTTCTGCTTAACATACCGATTAACATAATCATCAAGAAATTCTCAGGAATTTCAGGTGTTGCGGTTCTTCCGCTTAAGGGTGCGCTTATCCTTATTGCAATAAGCGTGTTCCTCACATTGATTGCAGGTCTTATTCCTGCCAGGGTAGCATCAAAGAAAGATCCTGTTATAGCGCTCAGAACTGAATAATATTAACATAATGAAAAAAAGGTGGAGTAATTTCCACCTTTTTTAAACTATTTTCCCATTTTCTATTCTTACAATTCTATCCGCATAAGAAGCTATGTTTTCATCGTGGGTTACAAGAATAATTGTTTTTCCTTTTGTTTTAATATTATTTAAAAGTTCCATTATCTCCTGTCCCGTCTTTGCATCAAGGGCTCCTGTCGGTTCATCTGCCAGAATAATACTGTTATCGGAAGCTAATGCCCTTGCAATAGCACATCTTTGCATCTGTCCTCCCGAAATATGATTGGGATATTTTTTTGCAATATCACTTATTCCGGTTTTTTTCATCATTTCATCAACTATATTCTTCCGCTTCTTTGCCGGAATTCCCTTTGCAATAAGCGGCACTTCAATATTTTCAGACACCGTATATGAATTTATAAGGAAATAATTCTGGAATATAAAACTGATATTATTTTTTCTGAACAGATCAAGTTCTTTTATTGTTAAAGAGCTGATTTCTTTTTCATTGCAAAAATACTGTCCCGACGTAACTTTCTCCATTCCTCCGATTATATTTAACAACGTGGATTTACCGGAACCAGAACGTCCCATAACGGCAATATATTCCCCGTCATCAATTTTAATTGATATATTATCAAGTGCCTTAACACTTGTATCATCCGCATTATATACTTTAACAACATTTTTAAGTTCAATCATTCCGTTATCCTCCCGTTCAGTAAGTTAAGCACAGACGTTTTTTTCATAAGTTTAGCCGGAATCACCGAAGACATCATGACAACTATTATAGTTACAACAAGTGATATAGGCACACAATATAAAGTGAAAATATGCTTTATTAATTGTTCCGATGTCAGGTCTCCGCCAAAGAATATTCTTAACACAAAATACATGGCAGTCATACTTAATATTACAGGTATAACTGTCTGAATTATATTCTGTATAAAAATAATAGAGCACATATCCTTCTTTGTGACTCCGTTTGAAAGCCTTATTCCGTAATCCCTTGATTTGGTTATTATCGAATATATCTGGCTGACCGAAAGAGAAATTATCATCGCAATGCCAAAAAGTCCAAGTGCAATTTTTAAAACTCTAGTCTGCATATCTGTATTTTTTTTGGTGTAACCGACTACAGAAGATATTTTATATGTGTTAATTTCTGTGTCATATTTTTCAGAAATCCCGTTAATTTTTGAAACTATATTATCATAATCATTCTCTTTACTATATGTAAAAAAGCTTCCGCCGTAATTTTCCCATTGTACCAGTTCAATGATTCCATACTCCATTGAGTAACTGCCTGACTTTACCAATGTTAAATCATCAAAAACATGCGGATCCATCAAAGATGACTTTTCATCAAAAAATCCTCCTACAGTATATCTGTAAATCACATTTCCTTCTACGTCACAGTCTTCAAAGACGTCACCTACACTTACGATATCACAATATTTTTCTGACAAATACAGAATTATATCTTTATTATTGTCCTCAATATCTACATCATATGGTTCTTTTCCTTCAACAAGATTAATATTCATAACAGGCCAGATGCCTATATTCATAACTGTTGTTTCTATAGCGTAGTCGGTCTTATCTTTGGAATTTTTATGTCCACTTTGTATATCAAGTAAAAACTGTAATGCCGGAGCTGAATTACCTACGCCATCAGAAATACATCCGATGTTATCAATTTCTCCTATTTGTGATATTTCGGAATATATTTTTTCACTGTATTTGGCATCTATAGGAACCGAAACATACCCTAACCTGTCAATACCACATTTTATGCTTTTATTAATTCTGTATTCGTAACTGTATGCATCAACAATCAGATATATAAGAAAAATAAGTATACTGTAAAATATAAATGCTGCTAAAAGATGTATATAGAACTTTTTCCTGTTTTCCAGACATATATCATATGCCATCCCGACTTTATTCTTTAATTTCATTATTCTACTCCGTAAATCTTAATATCTGTTCTGCCCTGTCAGCCCTGCGTCTGTCAACGTTCAGATAAGAGAAGCCAAATATCACAAAAGTAACAACTAATAAAAAGGCCGTAGCCAATAACCAGAACCTAATAACCAAAATTTCTTTAAAAATAACATAAACAACTAAAAGTCCCACTATCGCAGCCGCTACAAAACATAAACTAATTCTAAGAAGCACAGGCACATAAATTTTACTTCTGCTCATACCAAAAACTTCTTTTATAAAAGCTTCTCTTACAAGTGAGGACATCAAAAGCACAACGGATTCTCCGATCACAAATATACAGAGTAGTCCTGTCAAACCTAACAATATATTCTTAATCTTTCCAAAAAGTATATTATAACCTGATTGTCCCGAAGCCTCTGTTATTTCATACATATATGTATTATCCGTAAGATAATCCTTTAACAATGTCATATCAGCATTATTGCTTTCATAATGAATCACCACCGGTTCACCAAAATAGACATTTTTGCATAAATTCCTGTTAATTTTTTCTTTAATTGCGTCATTCAATTCAGAATATTTAATATATATGCACTCGTTCTTCTCAAGTTTTTTGGTTGCAGCAACTCCAAGTACACTGTAATTATCATTAAAGATACTAATCATATCATTATCAATTAATTTAACATACTTATTGCCTACATAGACACCGTTTTTTTCAACAATAGAGCCTTTACTCTTTTCTAGCGGTACAGCAGGAGTCTCTTTAAGTGAAAAATACACCTTTCCCTGTGCTGTTGCACCTCCTGAAACATTGAGCTCCAAATCCATGGAAATATTGCCATCCATTAAACTAATTTTTTCTATAAATTCCTTGATTATATCCGAGTATTTATCATATTCTTTATCGGAATATGACGTACCACCTTCTACCATGAATGGATATACACTTATGTATTCTTCATATCTGTAACCGTCATTACTATTAAAAAATGTTTCTGATACAGGTGCAAGCATTGTTACAACAATTACAGAAATAAACATTGATATAAATAAAACTATATATGAAAATGTTTTATTGTTTTTCAAAACATTCAACTCCCTTAGCTTAAGCTCTTATAACCGGAAAAACCATCAAACCCCCACTGAACTCTTATAGACGTAGCCGTTGTTTTTTTCTGTGTTGTACTATATTCGTGATTCCAGTATATCTTATCTGTAAATATAATTTTTCCAATAACGCCTGACGTAATTGTCAAGTATGCAGCATTAGTTACTGTAACAACTGACTTATCTTTTCCATATAATTTAGCAAAAAATGTATAACGGTTAGGTGCAATCCCTTTATCTAGCCAATTTACATTCCCATAATAAGTTACTTCTGCCTTGGACCTATTTGCGTCTTGCGACCACGAAAAAGACCCATCTGCCATTACTGGCAGACAACACACCAAAATTCCAAACAATACAATTGTTATAAGTGATATAATTCTTTTTTTTATCATAATATACACTTCTTCGTTAAAATATTATAGATAAATTGTATATCTTACAGTATTATTTATCAATTTACAATTTCTTTGATTTGTATTATTTTTTATTGCAATTATCCTCCACCACTTTAATTTCTGCCTCTGAAAGATACTTTTTCATGAAGTCAATACTTTCATCGGTAAGATATTTGGCACATCTTTTGAATTCTACTGACCAGCCCTCTACCCACAGCGAAAAAATCGGTTTAAGTTCTTCTTTTGTGTAATTTTCATTATCAAACGCAAGAATTGCACGATTGAGTAAGTCTATATATTTATCCCTGTTGCCTTCACATTTGGTAACATTACCGATACTTTCAAGTATTTTCTTAGAGCTGTTATTATTAAAAAGTTCGGGAACATTAACTATTCCGTCAATGGCAGTTTCCGCAATTTCGCAAAAATCCGCTGATGCTTTATCAATTTCACTTTGAACCTTATATGCGCTTTCAAAGTCTAATTTGCATAATTTATCCGCTGTCTGACTAATTCTTATAATAATATTGTTGGTTGCACTTCTTGCATCAAGGAAGCCCATAATTCCAATCTTATCTTTAATCTTTTTAGGAAATAAATCCGTAAATCGCATCCTGCTTACCGGCCTGTCAGTTGTATAAATAACAGGATTTATCTGGCTAAGTACAGAAATAATCTCCGTACTATACTCATTTTCTCTTGCGAGAAAACGCTGTAATCCCCTCCTGTTATTAATAAAAAAGTCCTCGATTATTGATTTATTCCTGATAAATTTAAGTTTCTCGTCCATTTCCGATTCGTCGGAATAATATATATCAAAATCTGCCGGAAGTTCAAATCTGGCATCCCCAAGAATCCTGTTTAGAATATCATCCTCAGTATCATACCTTGCATACAAAGCTATTTTCAGTAAAGCTTCGTATTCACCGTTCCTTAATTTTTCAATATTTTCATCTTCAAAAAACATTAAGAATTCATGCTTCTTGACGGCTTCAAAATTATAGTCATAGTCCGTGCCTTTAAAAACTGACTTATTAAAGTCATTTGCGAAAAACAGGACATAATCCCACCTCTTGCCCGGTGCTATTTTAAGTGATTCCAGTATATCATCTATAAGGTTTTTATAATTTCCATGCTCTGTAATAATTTCCGGCATTAAATTATATGCACTTGCGTAAGTTCCCGTAAATAAATGTTTAAATTTTTTTGTCTCTTTATATGTAAAATTTCTGTCTCCGATTTGGTATGTTCTGTTCTTCTTATCTGAACCTGATAAGCTCTTTATACTGTTGTTAAACGACGACCACTCCCTGTCATCAATAACCATATAATCATTCTTCCCACACTTTACTACTACCGCTATCATTGGTCTCTCCTTCTGACTTCTATAATTTTATGTATAAAAAAAGAGTACCACATATGTGATACTCTTTCAATCAAATTAATGATTATTTATTGCTTAATTCAGCCTTTAACTGTGCTGTAAGTGCAGGAACAATCTTATTAAGATCACCTACGATACCATAATCAGCTACATCGAAAATAGGAGCAGTCTCATCTTTGTTAATAGCGATGATGATGTCTGATTCTTCCATTCCGGCTGTATGCTGGATAGCACCTGAAATACCGATTGCAAAATATACATTAGGACGTACTGTCTTACCTGTCTGACCTACCTGAAGATCTTTTGGCTTCCAGCCGTTATCAACAACTGCTCTTGAGCAGCTAACCTGTCCGCCAAGAACTTCTGCAAGTTCATCAAGCATCTTGAAGTTCTCTGCTGAACCAACTCCACGTCCGCCTGATACAAGGATCTTAGCATCCATGATATCTTTGATATCAGATACAGCTTTAACAACTTCTTTAACAACAACATACTTATTGTTAGGTGTAAAACCAGGATTGAATTCAATAACCTCAGCCTTAGCGCCTGCGATTGGGCTAATTTTCTGCATAACACCCGGACGTACTGTTGCCATCTGTGGTCTGTTATCAGGACAAGCGATTGTAGCGATTGTGTTACCGCCGAATGCAGGACGTGTCATTAATAACTGGTTGTGCTTCTGTTCACTTTCTCTACCAGGAATTGCATTAATTGGGAAATCACCGATTTCAAGTACAGTACAGTCTGCTGTAAGACCTGTTGCAACTCTTGCTGAAACTGTTGGACCAAGGTCACGGCCGATTGCTGTAGCACCGACTAATACGATTTCAGGTTTAAATTCATTAATTACTGATGCTAATGCATGAGCATATGGTTCTGTTCTATATACTTTTAATTCAGGATCATCTACTACGATAACCTTATCTGCACCATACTCTGCAAGAGTATCTGCAAGATTCTTTACATCTGAACCAATAAGAACTGCTGTAACTTCTGTATTAAGAGGAGCAGCTAATTCCTTAGCTTTTCCAAGTAATTCAAAAGCAATACCGCTGATCTCATTATCTACCTGCTGTGCAAATACAAAGACACCTTTGTACTGTGCAATTTCTTCTGGACTCATTTTCATATTTGTTCACCATTTCCTTCTGTTAAATGATATGTTTCTCTTTTAATTTACCAACGATGTAGTTAACTGCATCTTCAGGTGAATCAGGAGTAACCTTCTCTCCGGCACCTTTACGTACTTTATCAGATGCCTTAGCTATCTTTGTTGGTGAGCCGTTAAGACCGAGATTGCCATCTTCAACATCCTTAAGGTCTGCTCTTCCCCAAACTGTAAAACTTGTGTCACAAGCTTTGAAGATTCCTGCAGGTGTCATATATCTAGGCTCATTTAATTCAGAAAGAGCTGTTATAAGACATGGCATTTCAGCTTCTACGATATGATATCCATCATCATACTGACGCTGTACAGTAACTTTGTTTCCATCAACTTTGATATCCTGGGCATATGAAATTACTGGAATTCCAAGATGTTCTGCTATCTGTGGTCCAACCTGGGCTGTATCACCATCGATAGCCTGACGGCCTGTAATTACAAGGTCATAATCAATATTTCTTAATGCACCGGCAATTGTTGTTGATGTAGCCCATGTATCAGCTCCACCTAAAACTCTGTCTGTAACAAGGATACCATTGTCAGCACCCATGGCAATTGCTTCACGAAGAACATCTTCTGCCTTTGGAAGACCCATTGTAAGTACAGTAACTTCTGCTCCATACTGATCTTTTAATCTAAGTGCTGCTTCAAGACCAGCTTTATCATCAGGGTTCATGATTGTAAGCATTGCAGCTCTGTCAAGTGTTCCATCAGGATTAAACTTAACTCCGCCTTTAGTATCAGGAACCTGCTTTATACATACTACGATTTTCACGGTTATTCACTCCTTATAGTCTATTTTAATAAATCTGCTGAGATTACCATTCTCTGAACTTCAGATGTTCCTTCGTAGATTTCTGTGATCTTAGCATCACGCATCATACGTTCAACATCATATTCTCTGATGTAACCATATCCACCATGTAACTGTACACACTTTGTTGTAACTTCCATTGCAACTTCAGCAGCAAATAATTTAGCCTTTGCAGCTTCAACAGAGTAAACCTTCTGTGTCATCTTAGCACATGCAGCTTTGTATACTAATAACTGGGCAGCTTCAACCTTTGTTGCAAGATCAGCAAGTACAAACTGTGTATTCTGCTGCTGAGCGATTGAACGTCCAAACTGTTTTCTCTCTTTAACGTAATCGATTGTTGTCTCTAATGCGCCTTCAGCAATACCAAGTGCCTGAGCAGCAATTCCGATACGTCCGCCATCAAGAGTATGCATAGCGATTGGGAAACCTTTTCCCTGCTGTCCAAGAAGATTTTCCTTTGGAATTCTGCAATCCTGGAAAATTAATTCATAAGTAGCAGAGCCTCTGATACCCATCTTCTTTTCTTTTGTACCGAATGTAAATCCAGGTGTTCCTTTTTCTACGATGAAAGCAGAGAATAATTTTTTCTTTCTTCCCTTCTTATCTTCAACTACATCTGTTACGGCAATGATAATGTAAACATCTGCATACTTACCGTTTGTGATGAAACACTTAGATCCGTTAAGAACCCATTCGTCTCCGTCAAGAACAGCCTTTGTCTGAACACCCTGTGCATCAGTACCTGCACCAGGTTCTGTTAAACCGAAAGCTCCAAGTTTTTCACCTGTTGCAAGTGGTCTTACATATTTTTCCTTCTGTTCCGGTGTTCCGTATGTTAAAATTGGGTCTACGCAAAGTGATGTATGAGCTGATACAATAACACCTGTAGTACCGCAAACTTTTGATAATTCTTCAACACACATAGCATATGTTAAGATATCACAGCCCTGTCCGCCGAGTTCCTGTGGAACAGGTATTCCCATGAAACCTAACTTCTGCATTTTCTCAACAGTACCAACTGGGAACTGTTCAGTCTCGTCAACTTCCTGAGCGAGAGGTTTTACTTCATTCTGGGCGAAATCTCTGAAAAGAGATCTTGCCATTTCATGTTTTTTGTCTAAAATGAAATCCATTTTGTATAATTCCTCCTATATATTGCTAATGCTTTAATTATAAAGCATCAACTGGTGTCTTTGTACGGTCAGCATTGTATACATAGAAGCCTCTGCCACTCTTGCAGCCAAGATTTCCACCACGAACCATCTTACGAAGGAGTGGACATGCACGATACTTGCTGTCGCCTGTTTCTTTATAAAGAACATCCATAATAGCAAGGCAGATATCAAGTCCTACGAAATCACCTAATTCAAGTGGTCCCATTGGATGATTAGCACCAAGCTTCATAGCTGAATCAATTCCTGCGATATCAGAAACACCTTCCATCTTAATGAAAGCAGCTTCGTTAATCATTGGAATTAATATACGGTTAACAACGAAGCCGGCAGCTTCATTAACCTGTACAGGAGTCTTACCGATTTCTTCTGAAATCTTCTTTATTGCTTCTACTGTAGCATCAGGAGTATTTACGCCTGCAATTACTTCGATAAGTTTCATACGGTCAGCAGGATTGAAGAAATGCATTCCTACCATTGGACGTGTAAGTCCGTTTCCGATTTCTGTAATTGAAAGGCTTGATGTGTTAGAAGCGAAAATACATTCAGGCTTAGCAATCTTGTCTAATTCAGCGAATGTTGTCTTCTTAACTTCCATATTTTCAAATGCTGCTTCTACGATTAAATCACAATCTGCGCAAAGATCTTCTTTGAGACCGGGAGTGATTCTGGCGAGGATGGCATCAACTGTTTCCTGTGTCATCTTTCCTTTTTCAACTAATTTTGCGTAGCCTTTAGCGATTTTATCCTTTCCGCCTTCAGCCCATTCCTGCTTAATATCGCAGAGAGCTACTGTGTAACCATCAACCAAAGCAAATGCCTTTGCAATTCCCTGGCCCATAGTTCCTGCACCAATAACGCCAACTTTCATGTTGCGACCTCCTAAAATTGTATTATTTTTGATTATTTATTCTGAAAAGGAACAACTTTTAACTTTTTCTCTTTATCTTTTTCAAGAAAGTTGCCCATACCAGCCTTTTGATCTTCTGTCTCAAAGCAGTTACCGAATAATTTCTCTTCGATTACAATTGCATTGTCCATATCTGTCTGAAGACCATCATTAATTGCTTTCTTGCAGTTACGAACTGCAATAGGCGCCTGTGCTGCAATTCCTGCAGCCATTTTCTTTGCCGCTGCTATAAGATTTTCCTGTGCAGTAGCAGTTACATTACCTGCTTCATCAACTGTAGCAGTATATACGTCATTAACAAGACCGATTCTGTAAGCATCTGCTGCTTTGATATTGCGTGCAGAATAAATCATCTGTTTTGCCATACCGGCACCAACAAGTCTTGCAAGTCTCTGTGTTCCGCCAAAACCAGGTGTGATTCCAAGTCCTACTTCAGGCTGTCCGAATACTGCATTTTCTGAACAGATTCTGATGTCACAGCTCATAGAAATCTCGCAACCGCCGCCGAGTGCGAATCCGTTTACGGCCGCAATTACAGGAATTGGGAATGTCTCTATCATTCTGAATACGTCATTGCCCTTCTTACCGAATGCTTCACCTTCTGCCTTTGTAAGTGTGCTCATCTCTCCGATATCTGCTCCGGCAACAAATGACTTTTCGCCTGCGCCTGTTAAAATAAGGCAGCGGATTTCTGATAAATCCACACTCTTGAATGTTGCATCAAGTTCTTCGAGAACCTGGCTGTTTAAGGCGTTTAATGCCTTAGGTCTGTTGATTGTAATTAAACCAACGTGTCCTTCAGTTTCGTATGTAACGAATTCCATATCAATAGTCTCCTTTTATATATTACACAACAATAACTGTCATCCCTGTCAGGGGATGGCAGTTATTATTTAATTAGTCACGTTCTACAACTGTTGAGCAGCCCATTCCACCGCCGATACAAAGTGTAGCAAGACCTCTCTTGGCATCTCTCTTAGCCATTTCATGAAGTAATGTTACAAGGATACGGCATCCTGATGCTCCAACCGGATGTCCGAGTGCGATTGCACCACCGTTTACATTAACTTTATCCATATTGAAGTTAAGTTCTTTAGCTACAGCTACTGACTGTGCCGCAAAAGCTTCGTTAGCTTCAATTAAGTCCATATCATCAATTGTTAAACCGGTCTTAGCAAGTACTTTCTTTGTTGATGCAACAGGTCCGATACCCATGATTGATGGATCTACTCCGCCGAGTGCTCCGGCTACCCATGTTGCCATTGGTTTAACACCGAGTTCTTTAGCTTTTTCTTCTGACATAACAACGATTGCTGCTGCACCGTCATTGATTCCTGATGCATTACCAGCTGTAACGAATCCGCCAGGATTGATAGCACGGAGCTTTGCAAGACCTTCCATGGTAGTTCCAGGACGAGGTCCTTCATCTGTATCAACGATAACAGTGTTCTTTTTCTGTTTAACTTCTACAGGAACGATTTCGTCTTTGAATTTACCTTCAGCCATAGCCTTCTCAGCTTTGTTCTGGCTGTTTACAGCGAACCCATCAAGCTCTTCTCTTGTAAGACCCCACTGCTCGCAGATGTTATCTGCTGTCTTGATCATATGATAATCATTGAATGCATCCCAAAGAGCATCCTTGATCATTGTATCAACTAATACACCGTTGTTCATTCTGTAACCGAATCTTGCGTTAGGAAGTGCGAACGGAGCTCTTGACATGCTCTCCATACCACCGGCAACCACGATATCAGCATCTCCTGCTTCAATCATCTGTGCTGCCATATTAACGCAGTTAAGACCTGAACCGCATACAACGTTAACTGTTACTGCAGTTGTCTCAATAGGTAAACCTGCCTTAATTGTTGCCTGACGTGCAACGTTCTGTCCGAGACCTGCCTGGATAACACATCCCATGTATACATGATCAACCTGATCAGCAGGAACGCCTGCTCTGTTAAGAGCCTCCTTGATAACGATTGATCCGAGGTCAACAGCAGGAACTGAACTTAAAGCTCCTCCCATTGTTCCGATTGCAGTACGGCAAGCGCCTGCTAAAACGATTTTCTTAGCCATTTAAAAAATCCTCCTTGTAAAAGTTACTTATTATATTTTTCTTTAAATTTGCTAACAACTATTGGTGGTACGAATTTCTCCACGCCGGCATCGTACATGGCGATTTCCTTGGCTATCGTGGAGCTTAAAAATGAATATTCAAGACCGGTTGCTAAAAACATGGTCTCGATGTCGGGCGCAATGCTTCGGTTAACCTGCGCAATCTGCATCTCACTTTCATAATCCGATATAACTCTGAGACCACGGATCATGACCTTGGCGTTATTGGCCCTGGCAAAATCAATTGTCATGCCTTCAAATGTCTTAACGCGGACATTAGGAATGTCCTTAACCGACTCAGTAAGCATCTCAAGACGCTCTTCCATTGTAAACATCGGCTTCTTACTGTTATTAACCAGTATTCCGACTATAAGTTCATCAAAAATATTGGCGCTTCTGCGTATAATATCAAGATGTCCTAACGTTACGGGATCAAAACTTCCCGGATATATTGCTATCATCTGCTCTCCTATCGTCATAAAATACCGCAAATAAGCTTTATTTAAAGGTAATGTAAAAAGTATGTTAAATTTTTAACAATCTTTTAATTTAAAATTCCATTCATATTACCTACCAACACATAATATCATTAAGTGCATGGAATGTCAATTTTTAAAAGAAAGAAATATATGTAAAAAAATTTAAATCCGTATGCTTCCGGCCAATAAAATATGACCTGCATCCGTCAGGTCATGACTGCAGGCCATAAATTTTATTTTTCTGAAAATCGGCACCACTTTGGTGAAACACCGTTATCAAGCATTGAATCAAACGCGCTGTATGGCGAATCCGAACGGTATGTCCATGTTGTTGAGTATTCTTCCTTACAGTTGTCCTCAAGATACCGCGCTATCTCCTTATGCTTATCAAGTACCGCCTGACGTTGTTCATCGTTCAGTGCTTCATATACCTCATCCGTCACAATCGTTACTTCATTAAACCATATGGCACATATGCGGCTGTCCGTGTCGCTTCCGCTTTCGTGAAATGCATTTCCGATATATGCGGCAGGGTCAATGGATAAGTAATATCCGCATAAAACTTCCGGATAATCGTCCCGCTTAAGAAACTCCTGATAAGTACGCGAGCCTCCGAGCGCATCCATGTATTCAATATAGTACAGGTTATTGCTCCGCATAGCCATGGATGAAATAACCTTCTCGTTATTGGCAATCTCAAGCAGTTCCCCGGTGGAAAGTTTATCCATGACGCTCTGGGGCATTATCGCATCCGCCCTTATATATGTACCGTAATCAATGCCTCTTTTCCAGTCCTTATCATACATATCCTTGCCGGGATATTTAAAATTACCGTCGCTGTCATAATACTCATCCTCAGTATGCATATACTCCTTGAACCCCTCGGAATTATCAATAATATAGGCCGCACTGTCAAACAATTCCTCCAGTTCATAGTCATGATTCTTAACATAGTCCGGATCTGCTTTCTTAAGCCAATCCATTGTGTACGGCTTTACGCCATCTTCGTACAGACGGTATAAAGAGGCATCGGATGTGCTTTTGCCGGCTGTCTTTGATGCACATGCAGATTGTGAAAGTGCGATTAAAAATGTTACAAGAATAATGATTTTTTTCTTCATAGGCATCCCCTTTTTGAATGTTATTTTTCTATATTATAACCTGAATTTTCAACATTATCAAGAAAAAAATTGTTACAAATATGTTACAAATTGTTACAAATTTGTTACAAAAACACTATGCCTATTACATTTTAACAAGCATTATTTGAATAAAATAGTTGAAACACATACACTTCTCTGCTATAATGTGTTAAAGCAAAACACAGGAGGTGCCATCATGGCAAAAGCAAATACCAGATACGTCAGGGATTTACAGTTGAATATGCCCGATGACGTAATTACCTACGTTATAACAGACTGGCTTAAGAGAAATGGATACACGCAGACGAATTACAACAACGAACCCAATGTTTTCGTTGCCGGAGACGGATTTGTCACAGCCAAGGATTATGTCAAGATTTTCTACCAGAACGGTGCATTCCACATTGAATCATGGTTCAAGACAGGCAAAAGGGAAATCGGTCCGGATCAGCCCGGTGCATACGGCTGGGCCGTTAAATCAGCCATTAAAAGCAAAATAGATCAGTTTATAAATTATCTTCTGCAGCAGCAATACATACAGCAGCCACAGAATAATGCGGGTGCAGCTTTTCAGGGAGCGCAGGGTATGCCGCAGAACAATGCACAGGGTGTCCCACAGGGCAACGTTGTCAATGTTACAGGATATCATGACGAAAAAGCCCCAACCGCTCCGCTTGTGATCGGAATAATCCTTTGTGCAATATCGACGGTTAATTTGCTGCTTTTACTCACAACCGGATATTTCATAACACTCGGATGGATATTTATTGTTCTTGCGGTATTCGGAATAGTCTCCGCAAACAAAGCCATCAAGCTCACGGACGGTTCATCCAAAGCTAAAGCAGGTCTCGTGCTCAACATAATAGGCTGCGTTGCATTGGCAGTTTTCTATATACTCGGAATTGTTACAACAGTTCTCAGATAATTGTTGGCATCAGAAAAGCTCCGGAAATTCTCCGGAGCTTTTATATGTGCTTATTTAACTGAAAATAGCTCTGTCATTATCGAATTCTTCGTGTTTCTTATTTGAATACTTCTTCATAAGATCTTCAACCGTCATGCCGATTCTCTCTTCTTTACCGATATCGAAAATAATATTGCCGGCATCAAGCATTATTGTGCGGTCTCCGGTCTCAAGAGCCGACTTGACATTGTGAGTGATCATAAGCGTCGTAAGATTCTCGCGTTCAACGATGCGCTTGGTTATGTCCATAACCTTTTCGGCCGTCGCAGGATCGAGCGCAGCCGTATGCTCATCAAGCAGAAGCAGTCTCGGAGGAACCAGTGTGGCCATAAGCAATGTTACCACCTGACGCTGACCACCTGAAAGAAGCCCTACTTTAGTATTCATCCTGTCCTCAAGTCCCATGTCAAAATCCGCAAGCGCTTCCCTGAACATGACGCGTTCACTTTTCGTGATTGCCGGTGCAAGACCGCCGCGCTTACTTCTCGAATATGCAAGTGCAAGATTCTCTTCTATTGTAAGATGAGGTGCCGTTCCTTTCATCGGGTCCTGAAAAATTCGTCCGATGCGGCGTGCTCGCTTGTGCTCGGATTTGTATGAGATATCTTCACCATCAAGTATTATATGGCCTTTATCCAGCCAGAAATTACCGCATATTGCATTAAACAACGTTGATTTGCCCGCTCCGTTGGAGCCTATGATCGTGACGAATTCTCCGTCTTCAAGTTTAAGGTTAAGACCGTTAAGTGCCTTGAATTCATTGGGAGTACCGGCAGCAAATACCTTGACTGCATTCTTAACTTCAAGCATCTTTGTGCCCTCCTCTCTTAATCTTCGCTTTTTTTACAGATTCCTTGATTACAGGTATCGCAAGTGCTGCAATAACTATTACTGCCGCAACAAGTTTGAACATGTAAGAAGGGAAAATGTTATAACGTGTTGTAACAGCAATTATTGCCCTGTATATTATTGAACCGACAATCGCAGATATGAATCCGATCGTCACGCTCCGTCTTCCGAAGATAGCTTCACCTATGATAACAGAAGCAAGACCGACAACAAGCATACCCACGCTTGAATTGACATCCGCAAAACTCTGATACTGTGCGGTAAGGCCGCCCGAAAGTGCAATGCAGGCATTGCCAAGTCCAAGTGCCGCTATCTTGGTTATATTTACATTGACAGATGATGCACTAAGCATATCCTGATTATCTCCGGTCGCCCTTATGCAGAGGCCGAAATGCGATTTGAAAAACAATGACAAAAGCACGACAACCGCAATTGCAATAACTGCTATGATTATTATTTTGACTATTTCCTTATCAACTCCCGGCATAAGATTCCTGAAATCCGTAAAAATAGTCCTTGTATTGAGCAGTGTCAGGTTCGGGCTGTTATGCATTACTCCGAGATTGATTGAATACAAACCGCTCATTGTGATAATACCGGCAAGAATAGGATGTATCTTGAGCTTAGTCTGCAAAAGACCCGTAAAGCATCCTGCAACAATACCTGCCACGATGGAAAGCAAAAGTCCGAGATACGGATGTCCCGCTTTGGCCATTACGGCAGAAACCGCAACACCAAACGCAAAACTTCCTTCTGTTGTCAAATCCGGTATGTCAAGTATCCTGAAACTTATGTAAATTCCAAGAACCATTATTCCGTACAGTAGTCCTAACTGCAGGGAACTGTATAAAATAGTCATTATAAATCCTCCAAAACTATTCAGCGTCGTTTACAATGATTGCGCTGTTTTTGATATCATCCGGAACAGTTACTCCGAGTGCATCAAGAGTATTCTGATTAATCACAGTCTCTTCTGCCGGAACAACAACCGAAGGGATATCCTTAACGGCTGTACCGTCCTTAAGGTATTTAAGTCCCATCTGTGCGGTAAGTTTACCGATTTCTGTATCACTGATGGCAATCGTAGCGAAAGCTCCCGAAAGAACCATTGCCTTGGAACTTCCGTATACAGGAATCTTCTTATCTCTTGCCACTTCCGTAACTGTTGTCATGGCTGACTGGATAACGCTGTCGTTAGGGATAAAAATACCGTCAACTTTGCCAGCAAGTGTTTCAGCAGCCTGCTTTACTTCTGAAGAGTTGGTAACAGTAACTTCTTCGTAAGGTATCTTATTCTGATCACAGTATTCCTTGGCTGACTTAACTGTATTAACCGAATTATCCTCGCTTGTGCAGTAGATGAATCCCCAAGTCTTGATACCAGGTGTAAGTTTATCGGCAAATCCGAATATATCTCCTACCGGGATTGCATTGGATGTACCTGTTGCATTTTTGTCAGGCTTATCCATATCACTTATAACGCCTGCGGCAAGAGGTGCTGATACGGCGCAGAAAAATGTCGGTGTATCACATTCCTGATTAACCATTGCCTGTGTTGCAGGAGTTGCAACTGTAAATACTGCTTTGTATGAACCGTCTGCCATATTCTGTGCAATTGTCTGGAGCGTTGTAGCATCTCCCTGTGCGCACTGAACATCAAGATTATCATATCCGTTAGCCTTAAGTTCATCGACAATACCGTTCTTCATATCCTCGAATGCAGTGTTCTCGACAAGATAAAGAACGCCTATTTTATCAGATGATGATGAACCCTTATCTGATTTCTGACAGCCTGTAATTCCAAAAGCTGCTGTTAATGTCATGACCGCAATCATGAGCATAGCCAATTTCTTCTTCATATTAATCTCCTTAAAAAATATAAATTTATTGATGCATTTCCTCAAGCCTGTTAAATGCTTCCGTAAGCATATCTTCTGTGATAACATACGGGTTGTGCTCGATGTCTTTCATCGCCAGAGCCGCTTTAACAAGTGCCGGAATTTCATCCTTACCAAGTTCTATATCCGAAAGTTTTACCGGAAGTCCTATCTGCTTATTAAATGCATAGAGTTTATCAAAGTCCTCTTTATTGCCGTCCACAAGAAGCAGTACAAGTACGCCGTATCCGACTACTTCTCCGTGCAGATGCCGTTCCTCTATATGAGGATAAGATGTGAGCGCATAAAAAATCGCATGCGCAAGGCCTGTGTTATAATCAATTATATGATCGGTTGTCAGAAGAATGGATGCAACCGCGGTTGTTACTATAATCGATAAAACGACCTGTTCAAATTCCGGTGAAAATACACCGTGCTTCATATCTGTTAAAGCCTTCGCTCCGTATTTGAGCATGGGTTCATAACACATTTTGGAATTGGCGGTTCCGAGTGCAATATAATGCGGGACTTCCTCGTTTCTGGATGAAACGGTACTTTCAAAATACTTCGCATAAGTATCTCCGATTCCGGCCCACATATACCTGGACGGTGAATGTGCTATTATATCAATATCTATAAATGCATGAACCGGCGGTTTACAGAAAAAATGCGGTTTCAGGAAACTTCCGTCATCTTTATACATAATTGAAACACTTGTGCATGCCGAACAGTTGGATGCAATCGTCGGGAAAGTAAAAACCGGTCTGCCGGTAACATCGGCAAGAGTCTTGCCGGTATCCGTAGCCTTGCCGCCGCCGACTGCCCATATCATATCGGCGGATTTAACAGCATCCGAAGCTGCAAGCATATCTACATGGGCATAAGTGGCGTCCCCACCGTACCAGAGCGCATCCGTAATTTCTATATCCTTATCTTCTATTGCTTCCTTTATTTTGGGAAGAGCTTTCTCCATAGCGGTGTGACCGCCGACAACCACAGCTCTTTTACCATAAGGCCTGCATATATCATATATTTTATCATAAACATCTGCTCCGATTGAATAACTCGGAAGATAGATATCGTAACTCATTATATGCCTCCTGACTATAAACTGACATCAGTTTACCTATGAATTATAATACTAGTAAACTGATATGTAAATCATAAAATTGCCATTTCGTAATATTTGTGATACAATTAACGCATTATCGCATAAAAGTGCTAAATTAAACCCAGGAGGATTGTTCTATGATAAAACACTTTGTTATTTTTACTTTTGAAGAAAATTATTTCACCGATGACAACTACAATGAATACGTGGAAGCATTCCGCATAATTGAAAATGCTTTTGACGGCATTAAATCTGTAAGCATCCACCGTAACTGTGTTGACCGCCCCGCCAATATGGATCTGATGATCGAGATGGTGCTTTCCGACGAGTCGGTTCTTGGTGAATATCTTAATCATCCGGAGCATGTGCGTATGGGACAGAAATATAACCCTCATGTAACAAACAGAGTTTCTTTTGATTATAAATTATAATTGAAAAAAGGTACCGGCCATAAACCGGTACCTTTAATCATAGTCATAATCGTTGTTAATTATTTAACAATCTCTTTAACCTTAGCTGCCTTACCTACTCTGTCTCTTAAGTAGAATAATTTAGCTCTTCTTGCTTTACCGCGTCTGACAACCTGAATATCCTCAACGAACGGAGAATGTAAAGGCCATGTCTTCTCAACGCCAACGCCGTTTGAAAGCTTTCTTACGGTAAATGTCTCACGGTTGCTTCCGCCCTGTCTCTTAATAACAGTTCCTTCGAAAATCTGGATTCTCTCGCGGTTGCCTTCCTTAATCTTAGCTGATACTTTAACAGTATCTCCGACTCTGAACTCAGGAACAGTCTGCTTCATCTGTTCTGCTTCAATGTTCTTAATGATGTCGTTCATTATAATTCCTCCTGATATATGACGTTCTTAAATACTCACTCGTAACAGCGGACCGCCACTATTTATGTGCGTTATCTGCATAACACAACTGTTGTATTTTAGCACATGTGTATGCAAAATGCAAGCGCAAAAATCAATTATTTTCCCTGGAGCGGGCATATTTTTCGAGATATGCGCGGTCTTTGTCTGTAAGATTGGCATTTTCAAGCAGATCCGGCCTGAAATCATATGTCCTTTCCAGCGATTTTTCCCTGCGCCATTTATCTATATTGGCATGGTGTCCAGACATAAGTACATCCGGTACGCGTTCTCCGTCAAAGACTTCCGGTCTGGTATATTGCGGATATTCGAGAAGATTATCATAAAAAGTTTCTATTTCCGATGAATCATCATTTCCCAGAACACCTGAAACCTTGCGTGATATGGCATCTATCATAACCATTGCCGGAAGCTCTCCGCCGGTAAGCACATAATCGCCTATTGATACATTATCTGTCACTATGCGGTTAAGCACACGCTCATCAATGCCTTCATAATGTCCACAAAGGAAAATCAGATTCTCCTCTTTGGCAAAATCTTCCGCCATAGCCTGATTAAAGACTTTGCCCTGCGGGGTCAGATATATCACGCGGACTTTTCCGTCGATTGCCGATGCCACGGAATTGTATGCTTTGTATACAGGTTCCGGCTGCATTACCATTCCGGCACCGCCGCCATACGGGTAGTCATCAACATGTCCATGCTTATTGTCCGTAAAATTTCTTATATTAACGGTGTTTAATGTTATGCTTCCGTTGCGGATTGCCCTTCCGGTTATGCTTTCTCCGAGACAATTCTGTATCATTTCAGGGAAAAGCGTAAGCACATGAAAATTCATCATAAATCCATAAGTCCTTTCATCACATGGACATACATACGTCCCTCATCAAGATTAACGTTAAGTACACATTCTTTTATTGCCGGGAAAAGATGTGTTTTACCGGAATTGTCAGTAATCTCGTATACATCATTGGCTGCGCTCTGTAAAACATCGGTAAGCTTTCCAATCACATTACTATCTTCATCAACAACGTCAAGCCCTATCAGGTCACATATGAAGTACTCGCCTTCTTCAAGGTCAATCGCATCTTCTCTTGTGACATAAAGCTCGGCATTTTTGTATTTTTCAACTTCATTAATATTATTAAATTCCTTAAACTTAAGGATGACCATGTTCTTAAAAAACTTTACGCCCGCAATCTCGAGTTTTAGTGTAACAGCATTGCGTCCTTCAGTTTTCAATATACATTTTTTGAGTTTTTTGAAGCGGTTCACATCATCCGTCGTGGGATATACCTTAACCTCACCGGATATACCGTGCGTAGATGTTATAACACCTATTCTGAGTAAATCTTCCATAATAACTCCTTTTTGCGTTAATAAAGGCCGCCCCGTTGCGGGACAGCCTTCATATGTTTTACTCAAGGTAAAACCATTAGTTACATTATATCCACAATAACTTTCTTGTCTTCTCTGGTGGCGGCTGCCTTAACAACTGCTCTGATGGATTTGGCAATTCTGCCCTGCTTTCCGATTACTTTGCCTGTATCAGACGGAGCAACCTTAAGCTCAAGTATAATTGCTTTTTCCTTAACAGTCTCAGTAACTACTACTTCATCAGGATTATCAACAAGTGCTTTTGCAATAATTTCAACTAACTCCTTCATATGGGTTACCTCCTGACCTGCCGTGTAGTTAATTATTTCTCAATTCCGGCAAGTTTGAAGATCTTGCCAACAACTTCTGTCGGCTGAGCACCGTTTGCGAGCCACTTCTTAGCAAGTTCCTCGTCAACATTGTATGTGCTTGGATCAGTATTTGGATCATATGTTCCGATTTCTTCGATGAATCTTCCGTCTCTAGGAGATCTTGAATCAGCGACAATGATTCTATAGAAAGGAGCCTTCTTCTGTCCCATTCTTCTTAATCTGATTTTTACTGCCATGTTAATTTACCTCCGTAATATTTTATTCTTGATTATGTGTATTAAAAAGGAAACTTGAATTTTCCTCTTTTACCGAATTTACCGCCCATCATGCCCGGAAGCTGTTTCATCATTTTCTTCATCTGCTCCTGCTGCTTGACAAGCCTGTTGACCTCCGCAATGTCAACTCCTGCGCCCTTCGCAATCCTGTTCTTGCGCGATGGGTTCAGTATCTTGGGATTGGAACGTTCCGCAGGTGTCATCGAAAGGATGATTGCTTCGATTCTGTCAATCTGTTTCTCATCGACATTGTCCATAGCGCCTTTCATGTTACCCATACCCGGCATCATGCTCATCACTCCGCCAAGTCCGCCAAGCTTCTTAACCTGTTTAAATGATTCAAGATAATCATTGAAATCAAATTCAGATTTCTTAAGCTTGCGCTCCATCTCTTTGGCTTTCTCTTCATCGATATTAGCCTGCGCTTTTTCAATAAGGGTAAGCACATCACCCATTCCCAGTATTCTTGATGCCATTCTGTCCGGATAAAACTGCTCCAGATCAGAAAGTTTCTCGCCCATACCAACATAGAGTATGGGCTTGCCGGTAACGGCTTTGATTGAAAGTGCCGCACCGCCTCTGGTATCGCCGTCGAGCTTGGTAAGAACCACACCGTCGATTCCGATAAGATCATTGAATGTCGACGCAACATTGACTGCGTCCTGACCTGTCATTGCATCGACAACGAGCAATGTCTGGAATACATCAACCGCTTCCTTTATGTCCTTAAGCTCGTTCATCATATCTTCATCGACATGAAGACGACCGGCTGTATCTATGATAACAACTTTGTTGCCGTTCTTCTCAGCATGGGCTACTGCAGCTTTGGCAATATCGACCGGCTTGTTGTTCTCACCCATATCAAAAACAGGAACTTCCTGTTTCTCACCATTAATCTGTAACTGTTTGATTGCCGCAGGTCTGTAAACATCACAGGCTACAAGTAAAGGTCTCTTGCCTTTCTCTTTAAGCTTGCCCGCAATCTTGGCGGTTGTGGTTGTCTTACCTGCGCCCTGCAGACCGACCATCATTATCACTGTCGGCTTGCCATCCTTACGGAATGCAATCTCAGTTGTCTCGCTTCCCATCAGGGAAACCATTTCTTCGTTGACGATCTTTATAACCATCTGGCCCGGAGTAAGGCTCTGCATTACATCCTGTCCGATAGCGCGTTCCGTCACAGAATTAACGAACTGTTTAACTACTTTAAAATTGACATCCGCTTCCAGAAGTGCCATTTTGACTTCTTTCATTGCCGCCTTGACATCATCTTCATTCAGGCGTCCTTTGCCGCGGAGCTTTTTAAAAATATTTTGTAATTTATCAGATAAACTGTCAAATGCCATAAAACCCTCTGTGTCTATAATTCATCGATTATCGTCTCTGTGATGCGTGTAATCTGCGTCACTGCCTCACGGTTATCTTCACCTGTAATCTTCTTAGCTATCGCATTAATCTCATTAACATTCTCTCTGACCGCCATAAACTTCCTTACAAGATGAAGTTTCTCTTCGTATTCATTAAGAGTCTTATCCGTTCTCTTAATCATATCGTGAACACCCTGTCTGCTTATCCCATGTTCTTCAGCAATCTCGCTGAGTGAAAAATTATCAAGAACATATTCCTCAAATATCGATTTCTGGTGGTCATTCAGCAATTCGCCGTAAAAATCATACAGCATTGCCTGTTCAACTATTTTTTCCATAATTCAAACACCTTGAGTATAATACAATAAAAGAATGCCTCTGTCAAGTATATTTTCTTGACAGCTATATAACTATTTTTCCGGTTGAAACTATTCTTTTAAAGTGGTATTATTTTAGAAAGTGTGATTTACAATCAAGGATTATATAAAGGAGATTATACAAATGGCTAAGAGTTTTGAAGAAATTTTAAACCAGGTTAAATCCTGCAGCAAGAAAAAAGTATCTGTTGCCGTAGCACAGGATGAAAATGTTCTTGAAGCAGTCAAAGAAGCTAAGGAGCGCGGAATTGCCGATTCGGTTCTCGTCGGTGATGCAGACCAGATTAAGGCTATCGCCGATTCAATCGGAATGAACCTCGCTGACTATGAAGTTATCGATGTTAAAGATGTTACCGAGGCTGCTCTCACTGCTGTAAAGCTTGTACATGACGGCAAGGCTGATATGTACATGAAGGGTCTTATCGATACAAAGGGATTCTTAAAGAGTGTTCTCGATAAGGAAGTCGGTTTAAGAACAGGAAAACCACTTTCACATGTGTGCGTATTTGATGTCAAGGGAATAGATCATCTCCTTTTCCTTACTGACGTTGCTTTCATTCCTTATCCAACACTTGAGGACAAGGTTAATATCATTAATAATACCGTTGAAATCTGTGAGGCATGCGGTGTTCACAATCCTAAAGTTGCACCTTTGGCAGCAGTTGAAGTTGTAAACCCTAAGATGCCTGTAACTGTTGAAGCGGCAGAACTTACAAGAATGAACGAAGCAGGTGAAATTACCGGATGTATAGTTGACGGTCCTCTTTCACTTGACCTTGCCATGTGCCCTGAAGCAGCTAAACACAAAGGCGCTACAGACCGTAAGATTGTCGGTGATGCGGACATTCTTCTCTTCCCTGACATCCACGCAGGAAATATCACTTACAAGGCAATGGTTCACACAGCAGAGCTTGTAAACGGCAACCTCATCACAGGAACCAAAGCACCGGTTATCCTTACTTCACGTTCCGACAGCGTTGAGGTCAAAATCAACTCTCTTGCTCTCGGTGCCGTTGTCGCTGAGAATCTTAAAAATAACTAATTAACATAAAGGAGTTTATAATGTCAGTTAAGAGTTTAATTATTAATCCGGGCTCCACTTCCACCAAAATCGGTGTATTTGAAGACGAGACCCTGCTTTTTGACGAGACACTTCGTCATCCTACCGAGGAAATTGCTAAATATGACAGTATTATTGCACAGAAGGATTTCCGTAAAAACATCATCGTTGATTTCCTTAAGGAGAAAAACTTTGATATCCACTCACTTAACGTGATTGTAGGCCGCGGCGGACTTTTAAAGCCTATCCCAAGCGGTACTTATGCTGTTACCGATGAACTTTTACATGACCTTGAAATCGGCGTACAGGGTCAGCACGCATCCAACCTCGGCGGTATTCTCGCAAGAGAAATCGGCGATTCAATCGGTGTTCCTTCATATATTGTTGACCCGGTTGTCGTTGATGAGCTTGAGCCGGTTGCAAGATATTCAGGAGTTCCAGAACTTCCGCGTATCAGTATCTTCCATGCCCTTAACCAGAAGGCGGTTGCGAGACGTTATGCCAAAGAGACTGGCAAAGCTTACGATTCAATGAATCTCATCGTTGTACATCTTGGCGGAGGTGTTTCCGTAGGTGCACACCAAAACGGCAAAGTTGTTGATATTTTCAATGCTCTCGACGGAGATGGTGCTTTTTCACCTGAAAGATCGGGTGCCGTTCCTCCCGGAGCACTTGTTAAAATGTGTTTTTCGGGTGAATACACTGAGAAAGAGGTTTATAAAAAGCTTGTCGGAAACGGCGGTTTCAATGCTTATCTCGGAACCAACGATATGCGTGATGTAGAAAAAATGGTTGATGCAGGTGATGAGCATGCCAAAGAACTCCGTACTGCTTTCATCTTCCAGCTTTCCAAAAATATCGGTTCAATGGCTACCGTATTAAAGGGTAAAGTTGATCAGATTATCGTCACAGGCGGTATTGCTCATGACAACAGAGTTGTTGGTGAACTTAAGGAACGTTGTGAATGGATTGCTCCGTTTACCGTATACCCGGGCGAGGATGAACTTCTTGCTCTCGCACAGGGCGGACTTCGTGTAATGAACGGTGAAGAAAAACCTGGTGTTTATTAAAATATATAAATAATTTTTTGAGCAGCTCCGTAATTTTTACGGAGCTGTCTTTGATTTCAGGTTTATAAAATTTTCCTCAATAATGACTTAATATTATTAATTTAAATGGTCATAAATGTTATTTTTGTCAGGATATTCATACCAAAATGATTGTTAAATAATTGACAATCTTTATCAGATGGACTAAAATAACACTAGTTATCTATACTTTACGAATGTCAATAAAAGGAGATTAGTTATGTACAATGATGCTAATGTAATTAAAATCAAACATGATGTACTTTACGAAGTAGCCAAGCTTGCCTTCGCCGGCGAACTTGACGAGAAAAGAGATCAGATTGCTTTTGACCTTATTCCGGGTCCGAAGCCACAGTTCAGATGTTGTATATATAAAGAAAGAGAAATTATCCGCCAGCGTGTAAGACTTGCTGAAGGCAAGACACCAAGCGGTGAGGATGACGGAAATGTTATTCAGGTTATCAGTTCTGCATGTGAGGACTGCCCTATCTCCAGTTATGTTGTTACAAGTAACTGTCAGAACTGTCTCGGTAAAGCATGTATTAACGCATGTCATTTTGGAGCTATATCAGCGGGCGAGACCCAGTCCAAAATAGATGCTACCAAGTGTAAAGAGTGCGGTCAGTGCGCTAAGGCATGCCCTTATAATGCTATTGCTCATCTCGTACGTCCATGTAAGAATGCATGTCCTGTAGACGCTATCACATATGATGAGAACGGAATTTCAGAAATCGATGAAAGCAAATGTATCCGCTGCGGTCAGTGTATACATAGCTGTCCTTTCGGCGCCATCGGTTCCAAGACATTTATCGTTGACGTAATCAATGCAATCAAATCCGGACGTCCGGTTTATGCAATGCTTGCTCCTGCCGCTGAAGGCCAGTTTGGTCCTGATGTTACCATGGCAAGCTGGAAGAAAGCTATGAAGGAAGTCGGATTTACAGATATGTTTGAAGTCGGAATGGGCGGCGATATGACTACCCAGAGCGAGGCTGAGGAATGGGCTGAAGCCTATAAAGCAGGCGAGAAGAAAACAACTTCCTGCTGTCCGGGATTTGTCAATATGATCCGCAAACATTTTCCGGAACTTGCCGACAAGATTTCAACAACCGTATCTCCTATGTGTATGGTATCAAGAATGATTAAGACCAAAGTTAAGGATGCATATACCGTATTCATCGGACCTTGTATTGCCAAGAAGTCTGAAGTTAAAGATCAGCAGATTGAGGGAAATGCAGATGCAGTTCTTACATTCAGTGAGATCCGTGCCATTATGAAAGCTAAAGGTGTTGTTCTTACAGCTGAGGAGAATTCTTATCAGGAGGCTTCAGTATTTGGTAAGCGTTACGGCAACTCAGGCGGTGTTACCAATGCTGTTCTGGAATACCTTAAAGAAACCGACAATGAAATTGATGCCAAGGTTTACCGTGCTAACGGTGCTGCAGATTGCAAGAAAGCCCTTCTTCTTATGAAGGTTGGCAGACTTCCTGAGGATTTCGTTGAAGGTATGGCATGCGAAGGCGGATGCGTTGGCGGTCCTAGTGCTTTCCAGGGTGAGATTGCTTCCAAGAAGAACCGTGATTCACTCATCAGCTGTGCTGACTGCAGGACAATTGTTGAAAACCTTTCTAAGATTGATATGGGTGCATTTGAGCATCACAGATAGGAATAATCTTCAATAACAACAAAAGCGCTGTAAACATAATGTCTGCAGCGCTTTTATATTGCCTAATTTTAATTACATTGTTGTCTGGATTATCTTAGGATTATATCCTGCTTTCCTCATTGCATTGAGAATCTCTTCTCTATGTTCCATTCCGAATGCTTCAAGCGTAATACCAAGTTCTACTGCAGCATTTCTGTTAATGCTTACGAACTGGTTGTGGTCAATCTTAATAACATTTCCCTTAGCGTCCGCAATAACTTTGGCAACCTTAAGGAGTTCACCCGGCTTATCAGGAAGAAGGACTGACATTGAGAACACTCTTCCTCTCTGTATAAGCCCATGTCTTACTATAGATGACATTGTTATGACATCCATATTACCGCCGCTTAAGATTGATACAACTTTCTTATCCTTAACATCAAGATGTTTAAGAGCGGCAACTGTAAGAAGTCCTGAATTCTCAACTATCATCTTATGATTCTCTACCATATCAAGGAATTCAACTATGAGTTCGTTATCCTCAATCGTGATTATATCATCAATGTTCTGCTGTATATACGGGAAAATTCTGCTTCCCGGCGTCTTAACGGCTGTACCGTCTGCTATTGTGTTGACAGCAGGAAGTGTTGTCACTTTACCATTCTCAAGGGATACCTGCATACAATTTGCTCCGGCAGGTTCAACACCGATTACTTTGATATTCGGATTAAGCATCTTTGCCAGAGTGGAAACACCTGTTGCGAGTCCGCCGCCTCCAATCGGAACAAGAATATAATCGACTGTAGGAAGCTCCTTGATTATCTCCATTGCAATACTTCCCTGTCCTGTTGCTACATCCAGATCATCGAATGGGTGGATAAAAGTATATCCATGTTCATCAGCAAGCTTAAGTGCATATTCGCATGCTTCATCATACACATCTCCGTAAAGCACAACATCTGCTCCGTAGCTCTTGGTTCTGTTTATTTTAATAATAGGAGTTGATGTAGGCATAACAATTGTTGCCTTAACACCATAAATCTTAGCTGCATATGCAACACCCTGTGCATGATTACCTGCAGATGCAGTAATAAGTCCCTTGCTTCTCTCTTCGTCAGACAATGTACTTATTTTGTAATAAGCGCCTCTTACCTTATATGCACCTGTGTACTGCATATTCTCAGGCTTAAAATAAACCTTATTACCTGTTTCATTGCTGTAATATTCACTGTATACAAGTCTTGTATCACTTGTAACTTCTTTGACGCGTTCGGCCGCCTCTTCAAATTTCTCCAATGTAAGTTTCTCAGTCATTTTCTGTATCTCCTTTTGTATCAAATAAAGCATTAACAAATTCATCGGAATCAAATTTCTGCAAATCATCTATATGTTCACCGACACCGATATATTTAACCGGAACGCCATATTCTGACTGTATTGCAACTGCGATGCCGCCCTTTGCCGTTCCATCCATTTTGGTAAGTATAATTCCGGATATGTCAGCAACCTCGCGGAATTCCTTAAGCTGCGATAATGCATTCTGGCCTGTTGTTCCATCAAGTACAATAAGGTTTTCCCTATACGCATCAGGATACTCTTTCTCTATTATCCTGTCAATCTTCTTAAGCTCATCCATAAGGTTTTTCTTATTGTGAAGTCTTCCTGCTGTATCGCATATAAGAACATCTGCATTACGCGCCTTAGACGCCTGTATGGCATCATATATAACTGCTCCGGGATCCGAACCTTCATGCTGCGCAATAATGTCAACACCGGCCCGGTCAGCCCATTCTGTGAGCTGTTCTATCGCTGCTGCCCTGAATGTATCGGCAGCTGCAAGAATAACTTTCTTTCCCTGTGCTTTAAGCCCGGCGGCAATCTTACCTATTGAAGTCGTCTTACCGACTCCGTTAACTCCAATCACCAGAAGTACCGATTTACGGTTCTCATATTCATATGCATTCTCGCCAAGATTCATCTGTTCTTTAATTGAATCAATAAGAAGCTGCTTGCATTCCAAAGGTTCTTTGATTTTCAATTCCCTGACTTTGGCTTTTAAATCATCGATAATCTTCTCCGTTGTGGCAACACCGATATCGCCCATAATGAGCATTTCTTCCAATTCCTCATAGAAATCATCATCAATCTTGCTGAATCCGTGAAAAATAGAATTAAGTCCCGAAACCACATTATCTCTCGTCTTGGTAAGACCTGATATTAATTTTTTGAAAAATCCTGCCATAATTCTTATCCTCTTATCCTATCTGATTATTTCCGTCATCCAGTTTTCCTGCTATCAGATCGACGGATACAAGTGTTGATACACCTTTCTCCTGCATGGTAATACCATACAGTCTGTCAGCCGAAGCCATTGTTCCACGCCTGTGTGTGATAACAATAAACTGTGTATTCTTAGTAAGATTATGTAGGTATTTTGCAAATCTGTCAACATTAGAATCATCAAGTGCCGCCTCAATCTCATCAAGGAGACAGAACGGTGACGGTTTAAGATTCTGTATTGCAAAGAGAAGGCATATTGCAGTCAATGCTTTTTCTCCACCGGAAAGCTGCATCATGTTCTGTAATTTCTTACCCGGCGGCTGTGATATGATTGTAATGTTTGCTTCAAGAATATCCGCATCCTCGTCCAGTTCAATGCTTCCCTTGCCGCCTCCGAAGAGTTGTTTAAATACCTTGTCGAATTCTATTTTAATCTCAGCAAATTTTTCGGTAAAACGTTCCCGCATTCCGGTATCAAGCTCATTAATAACATCGATAAGCCTGTCTCTTGCGACTATGAGGTCATCATGCTGTCCTTTCAGGAACACATATCTTTCAGAAACTTCTTTGTAATCTTCTATTGCATTAACGTTTACCTCTCCGAGGGATTTAATGCTGCTCTTGATTGATGCAACGGTTTTTTTAATCTCTGCTTCATCATCAAGGCTTTCGTCACGCATGGAAGCCGCCTGATTAAGTGTGATTTCATATTCATTCCACATATAATCAATTCTTGCATCTCTTGCCGATTCGAATTTCTCCCTGTTCTGCGTAAGTCTGAACTGTTCTTTTTCAAGATCCACAAGCCTCTTCTGACATTCCTCTCTGGAATCAAAAAAGCTCTTAATAGATTCATTCATACTTTCACGGCTCATTTTCAGTTCTTCAAGTTCATCAGTGTATGACTTTATGGCATCATCAGCCGCCTTGACGGTTTCATTAATGCTTTCAATTTCTTCGTTTCGTATCGTTACTTCTTTGACCGAATCAACCTTATTATCCTGAAGTTCTTCTATATTATTATTCAGCCTTTCGATTTCCCTTAAAACACGCTTAATGCTCTCTTCTATAAATGCTGCCTTTTGTGATATTTCAGAATATTCTATATGAACATTCTGAACTGATATATTTCTGTCTGCAAGCTCAGTTTTAAGTTTTTCAACGGTTGCTGATTTTTCTTCTATTTCCGCAGTTATCTTTGCGTTGTTATTTTCTATTTCTTCAAGATTGCTTCTTAACACCTTAAGATTATCATTTATATCGGTAACCTGGTTGTCGATTTCTTTGATTTCCTTAGCATTATCCTGATACATGGATTTGATTTCGTTCTGTTTGGACTCTGCCTGGTCATATTGCATCTTTGCGGTATTTTTCTCTATAAGCTTATCCTGAAGTTTGGCGCGGTTATCTTTAAGTTCGGCATCAATACCTGCCATCTCTTCACGGATCTTTGCAATTCCGGCCGTAAGATTTTCAACCGCCTTATCAGCCTTGTCTATCACCGCTTCAAGTTCTTCTATTTCACGGCGTCTTCCGAGAAGATTTCCTGAATTTTTGAAGGCACCACCGCTCATGGATCCGCCCGGACTTAAAAGTTCGCCCTCAAGCGTAACTATTTTAATGGAATGATGGTATTTTCCTGCAATTTTCAGAGCATTATCAATTGTATCAACTACTGCACACCTTCCAAGAAGATATTCTGCAAGTTCATGGTACATGGAATCTGTCTCAACAAGTTCCGATGCATATCCTATAAATCCATTTTCGGTTCCGAGATTTTCTTTTTTTGAGTTTCTGCCGGATATAGCGGATAACGGCAGGAAAGTGGCACGTCCGAACCGGTTCTGTTTGAGATATTGTATCATTCTTTTGGCGGTTTCTTCATTGTCAGTTACAATATTCTGTATGGTTCCGCCGAGTGCAGTCTCAATTGCAGTCTCATATGCCGATTCTGTTTTAATTATGTCTGCAACTACTCCGAATACACCTTTTTCGCGCTCTTTACATTCCATTACTTTACGAATACTGTTGCCGTATCCGTCGTAGCGTTCTGCAATATTCTTAAGTGTCTCAAGCCGTGTGGATGCACGCATTTTTGTTTCTTTGGCTTTGGAAAGCTTGTGTTCATCATCAGCCAGTTCCGTATTAAGTTCGTTGCGCTTGGCCGCAAGCTTATTATTCTCGGACGTAAGATTTTCTATCAATGATGAAACTTCATTAAGAGCCTTACGTCTTTGCATAAGAGTATCATCAAATCTGGTCTCATCCGTCTTGTAATTTATAAGAATACTGTTAATCTGGGCTTTTCGTATTCCAATCTGTTCGAGCATGGTCTCATATCTTTGGATATCCGTACGGATTGCTCCCTTACGGTTAAGGTTATCCATAATTATAGCCTTACCATTCTCAATATCATTTGTATTGGAAGTTATCGCATTATTAAGTTCTGCAAATGATTCATCCGCTTTATTACGTCTTAGTCTGATATCGTCAATCTGTTCATTCATATCAAACTTCTGTTTTATAAGCGCACTTTTCTCTTCATTGCGTTCATCTATTTCTTCTTTGAGTGCATTGATTCGAGATGCAAGCTGCTCATCACTTTGATTTGCTGATTTAATCTGCTCTTTAAGAATTTCAATCTGATTGATGAGTTTGTTTTTGTCTATCTGCGCGCGGTTATTGAGTTCCGTGAGTTCTTCAATTCTTGCATTCGTCTGTTTAATCGCCGCATCCTTCTCATCATATGCGGTCTTAATCTGCTCAAATTCTATTCTTCCGCTCTCGATATCTGCATCAACTATCTCTATTCTCTGTGTGACTTCATCAAGATTTTTCTTAAGATTTTCGCTTTCCATAAGGAAAAGATTGACTTCGTAATTCTTAAGTTTCTCCTTATATCCAAGGTACTCCCTTGCTTTTTCCGATTGCTTTGCAAGCGGTCCGACCTGTTTTTCAAGTTCCGATAGAATATCATTTATACGGACAAGGTTATTACTCTCATTGTCAAGGCTTTTCTGTGCTGCGGCTTTACGTTTCTTGTATTTAACGATACCTGCGGCTTCATCAAAAATCTCCCGGCGTTCTTCCGGTTTACCGCTTAATATTTTGTCTACCTGTCCCTGACCTATAATAGAATATCCTTCTTTACCGACACCCGTATCATAAAAAAGCTCATTGATGTCCTTTAAACGGCAGGAGTTACCGTTAATCATATACTCGCTTTCACCGGAACGGAATACACGTCTCGTTACCGTCACTTCATCATAATCAATATCTAATTTATGGTCTGAATTATCAATTGACAGAGACACCGAAGCAAAACTTACCGGTTTACGGTTCTCCGTTCCGGCAAATATAACATCCTCCATTTTGGAACCACGTAACTGTTTGGCACTTTGTTCACCGAGAACCCACCTTACAGCATCTGCAATATTGCTTTTACCGCTTCCGTTAGGTCCGACAATTCCCGTTATTCCGTTATCAAATTCAAATACAAGTTTATTTGCAAAAGATTTAAAACCCTGTACTTCTATTTTTTTTAAATACATACCACACCTATACCTTGTTCTTAGAAATAGCGTCATAAGCGGCATGCTGTTCTGCTGCTTTCTTAGTCCTTCCGACGCCTTCACCAACTACGCATCCGTCAACCATAACATTAACTTTAAATTCTTTGTCATGGTCCGGGCCGCTTTCACTTATAAGTTCGTATTGCGGACCATCCTGATGTTTCGCCTGTACTCTTTCCTGTAATATCGACTTGCTGTCAACAAACAGTTTTTTCCTGTCAATATCGTTAAGAATGTGGTTATGGACAAAATTCCTTGCACATTCAATGCCTCCATCCCTGTATATAGCGCCCAGCACTGCTTCCATGGCATCGCTGGTAATGGAGTCCCTGAATCTGCCGCCGGTAACTTCCTCACCTTTACCAAGCATTATCATATCGCCGAGTTCTATTTCCCTGGCACATATAGCCAACGTCGGTTCACATACAATGCTTGCACGGATTTTGGTCAGTTCACCTTCCGGCCTTGTCGCATATTTGTCAAATAAATATTCACTGACTGTAATCTCAAGCACAGCATCTCCGAGAAATTCAAGTCGTTCATTATTATAATGTTTGTCATGATGGACTTCATTTCCGTATGAACTATGCGTAAGAGCTAACTTAAGCAGTCCTATATCCTTAAATACATATCCTATTCTGTTTTGAAACTCTGTAAGATTATTATTCATGATTTTTGTTCCTATTTATTACAAAAAGCCCATTGCTGGGCTTTTTGTGTATGCTCTACGCCCTTTTATAAAAGGACGGACGATGCGAAGCCGCATCGCTTATTTGTACTTAGTTAAGTGCATTTTTAATCTGCTCAACAGCATCTGCAACTGTCACAATAGATTCAGCTGCTTCATTAGGTATCTCGATGTCGAATTCTTCTTCTATTCCCATAATAATCTGGAAAACATCGAGTGAATCTGCGCCGAGATCGTCAACGAATGTTGTGTCCATTGTAATCTCCTGAGGGTCAATATTTAACACCTCCGCGATAATCTGCTGTATCTTCTCAAATTCCATGACTAACCTTTCCTTTCTTTGATTGTTCTGTTATTTGTCTGTAATCATAGATTGTCTGATTTTACCCGGGATATCAGCCTGTACGAATGATATACACTGGAAAATCGAATTTTTGATTTCTTTGGCATCTGATGAACCATGTGATTTAACTACAAGTCCGTTGAGACCTATCATTGGTGCTCCTCCGTACTCGCTGGCATCATATTTCTTAAGTACCTGCTTCATAGATGACTTAACAAGTAATGCACCTATTTTGCCCTTGAATGTCGAAAGCATGCTATGCTTAAGTTCTGATACTAAAGTAAGTCCTACGCCTTCAAACATCTTAAGAATACAATTACCCACAAAAGCATCACATACAATTACATCCGCATATCCAGCCGGAATATCTCTGGCTTCAATGCTGCCAATAAAATTAATATCCTTACATTCTTTAAGAAGAGGAAATGTCTCTTTGACAAGTGCATTACCTTTCTCTTCTTCTGCGCCAACATTAACTATCGCTACTTTCGGATTCTTAATGCCCATAACATTCTCCATATATATGGATCCCATTTTGGCAAATTTAACAAGGTGATCCGGTCTGGCATCAACATTGGCTCCGCAATCTACCAACAACGCCGGTCCCTTGGCTGTCGGGATGGCCGGTGCAAGCGGCGGCCTGTCAATTCCTTTAATCCTGCCAACAATCAGCTGTCCGCCTACTAATACCGCACCTGTACTTCCGGCCGATACAAAAGCATCTGCCTCGCCCTTCTTAACAAGATTAAGCGCTACAACCAAAGAAGAATCCTTCTTACGTCTGATAGCCATTACAGGCGGTTCAGCAGTCTCGATAATCTCTGTGGCATTGACTACAACAATCTTATTGCTGTCATACTCGTATTTGGCAAGTTCAGCTTTTACGACATCTTCAGGGCCAACAATCTTGACTATAACGCTGTCACTTTCATTGACTGCCTGAACAGCTCCTTTGATAATCTCTACAGGAGCGTTGTCTCCTCCCATTGCGTCAAGCGCAACTACTATAGGATTATTCATAAAAGTTCCTCACTCTCTGCATTCTCGTGACCATTGAGGTCTAGTGATAATATACTAGAAAACAATATATAAATCAACTGTTTTTTTGAATAAACGCAAAAAAGACCTTCCGGTCAGCCGAAAAGTCTTTTCAGGATTAATCCTGTGCAATAATCTCTTTCTTATTGTATGAGCCGCAAGCTTTGCATACTCTGTGAGACATCATAAGAGCTCCGCACTTGCTGCACTTAACAAGATTAGGTGCGCTCATTTTCCAGTTAGCTCTTCTCATATCTCTGTGAGACTTTGATGATTTGTTCTTTGGACAAATTGACATGGATTTACACCTCCTTAATTCCCTTATTCAGGGCAAATCTTTCAATGTTATTTACTAAAATTTTTGAAAATATCCGTTATAACCGACATTCTGGGATCCGGCACAAATGTGTCGCAATCGCAGGTATCTCTGTTGAGATTAATGCCGCACTTTCTGCAGATGCCCTTGCAATCAGGTCTGCATAATATCTTCATAGGCAGCGCCATCGCAATATCCGGATGTATAAATTCATCAACATCTATCAGATATCCGTCGGCAAAAGACATATCTTCCTTATCGGAGTCCGTGTTAAAATCCAGATCACGATCTATGTCATATTCTATATCACATTTCACCGGATCAAGGCATCTGTCACATGGGATAACCAAGGTAATATTACCTCTGCCTTCAATATGCGCTGTATTTCTGCCATTAACCGTAACTGTCAATTCTACAGGCTTCTTATCGACTATGTCATATATGCCCAACCCTGAATCGAATGTGTCCGAATCAATGACTGCCGTGTAACTCTTCGACACCGTACCCTGACTGTCCGCACATCTCTTATAACGAATATTATTATTAAAAAGTTCAGATAAATCAATATTCATTATATCCACCTGCCTATTTACAATCTGATACAGGTGCGAACCAAGATATAGTATACCTTGTGCACACCTGTATTATTATACTAACCACTTATATGTTTGTCAAATCTTTTTTGCAAAAATTTACAACTTTTCTGTAATATGCACTAACTTATAAGTTCAAGCGTCTCTCTTGCAATCGCAAGTTCTTCGTTTGTAGGTATTACCAGAAGCTTAACCCTTGAATCCGGAGTAGATATCACAACTTCTTCTCCACGTTTCATATTAGCTTCTTTATCAAGCTTAATCCCAAGATATTCTATATTATTATAGATACCTTCTCTCACTCTGTAATCATTCTCACCGACTCCGGCGGTAAATACAATATCATCGACACCATCCATTGCAGCAACGTAAGAACCTATGTATTTGGACACATTATAGCAGAATGTTTCAAGTGCTATGGCAGCATATCTGTTTCCTTCCTCTTCTGCTTTCCATAAATCCCTGAAATCGCTGGAAAGTCTCTTGGAGAGGCCATAAACTCCGGATTCTTTATTGAGCACATTCATAATTTGTGCGATATCCATATTCTCTTTATTAGCAATGAATTCAATTATAGACGGATCAATATCTCCACATCTTGTACCCATTATAAGTCCTTCAAGCGGAGTGAGACCCATTGATGTATCTATGCATTTGCCATACTTAACTGCTGAAAGTGATGCTCCATTGCCAAGGTGGCATACAATTGTCTTGAGTTCTTCATAAGGTCTGTTAAGAATCTCGGCAGCTCTCTTGGATACATAACTGTGGCTCGTTCCATGGAAACCGTAACGTCTTAATTTATATTTCTCATAATATTCATACGGAAGGCCATACATATATGCTTTCGCTGGCATTGTCTGATGAAATGCAGTATCAAATACAGCAACCATAGGAACTCCCGGCATCAATTTTTCGCATGCATTTATACCGATAAGGTTAGCCGGATTATGTAAAGGTGCAAGGTCGTTACAATCCTCAATGGCGGCCTTTACTTCTTCATTAATAATGGCTGATGAAGTAAATTTCTCTCCTCCGTGTACAACACGATGCCCAACAGCTCCAACTTCCGATAAAGACTTAATTACGCCTGTCTTCTCATTCATAAGTGCTTCAAGTACATAACCGATAGCCTCGGTATGTGTCGGCATATCTTTAAAAACAGTTTCTTTTTTTCCGTTATAGGGTGTATAGCTTATTTTGCCATCAATTCCGATACGTTCACAAATGCCTTTTGCAAGTACATGCTCTGTTTCCGAATCGATAAGCTGGAATTTCAATGATGAACTTCCGCAGTTCAAAACCAATATATTCATAGTTTCCTTTCTTTCCCGGCTTAATGGTATTCCGGAATCTATATATTATTGTTAATCGTATGCTAAATCTGAAGCTGGGCCTGTACCGATGTAAGGGCTACAACTCCGACAATATCCATAGGTGAGCAGCCTCTTGACAAATCATTAACCGGTTTCGCAATTCCCTGTGTAACAGGGCCGTATGCTTCAGCCCTGGCAAGTCTGTGAACAAGCTTATATCCTATATTACCTGCATCGAGATCCGGGAATATAAGCACATTAGCCTTACCTGCAACCGGACTGTCAGGTGCCTTAAGTGCTCCTACTTCAGGAACTATTGCCGCATCGAGCTGCAATTCGCCGTCCATTTTCACATCCGGAGCCATTTCCTTAGCAATCTTAAACGCGCTCGTAACTTTATCTATATCAGGATGTCTGGCACTACCCTTGGTAGAATGCGAAAGAAATGCAACCAGCGGTTCCTCCTCAACAAGCTTGGCAAAAGAATTAGCTGAATCCACTGCTATTGCAGCCAGTTTCTCAGGATCAGGATTCTGTTCAAGACCGCAGTCTGCAAAAAGGAATGTACCATTGGCACCATATTCACAATCAGGCACAACCATAATAAAAAATGCCGATACAAGCTTAACACCAGGTTTAGCCTTAACTAACTGTAATGCCGGCCTGAGTGTATTGGCTGTCGAATGACATGCTCCTGACACAACTCCGTCTGCTTCATTCTCGCGAAGCATCATACATGCATAATATACATAATCGGTTGTAAGAAGTTCCCTTGCTTCATCAATAGTCATACCCTTCATCCGCCTGAGTTCCGCCAGATCGGCCGTATATTTCTCAAGCTTGTCCGACCTGACCGGATCTATTATATTAATTCCGGCAAGATTTAACCCCTCGGTATTATTCTTAACATCCTCTTCCGTGGCAATTACCGTAAGATCTGCTATATCATCTTTGACGATTTCTACAGCGGCCTCCCAGATTCTTCTGTCCATTCCTTCAGGAAGAACAATTCTCTTCTTATCAGCCTTTGCTTTGGCTTTAATTACATCAATAAATGCCATTTGTGTTATTCCCTTTCTAGTATATTATCCGATACGTTATATTTTATTCAAATGGATTTTTCCAATACCGAACTTCAATACCATTATAAACTGTTTATCTGTCAGATACAAGAAAAAAAGTTGTCAATTTGAATATCTTTGTTTAAAATAAATATATCCATGCAACAATACTATTTTAAAGTGCGAGGTAACAAATCATGAATGCAGTGGGAATAATTGCCGAATATAATCCATGTCATAACGGCCATCTATATCACATCAATAAATCCAAGTCAGACACCGGAGCCGACTGTGCCGTTGTAATTATGAGCGGTAATTTTATGCAGCGCGGAACTCCGGCTGTTATGGATAAATACACGCGTGCCGGATGCGCGGTTTTATCAGGTGCTGACCTTGTAATAGAACTTCCGGTCATATATTCAACAGGAAGTGCAGAACTGTTTGCGCGAGGTGCCGTAAACATACTTAACGGTCTGGGCAGCATTTCACATATATCGTTCGGAAGCGAATGTTCTTCCATTGATAAACTTCGCGAAATTGCAGTCTGCCTTGCCGATGAACCCGAAGAATATAAAAAAAGCCTCAGAAAATATATTTCGTCAGGGTTAAACATGCCTGCAGCGCGTTCTCATGCCTTCAGTGAATTATATGGATATGATGCCAAGGAAATTCTGGCTGCCCCCAATAATATTCTGGCAATCGAATATATGAAGGCATTAATAAGGACCAAAAGCAATATCACTCCGCACAATATAACCCGCCGCGACAATAATTATCATGATGATTTTATGACAGGCTCAATATCAAGTGCTACTGCTATCCGCAAATATATGGAGTCCGGGGAAACAGATCATATACGCAATGCCTTGAGTGATTCTGTCTATGATATGATACAATCATCATACAATATTACTATGCCGGTCACTCCGGATGATATGTCTTGTCTGCTCAAATATGCACTTCGGGATAAATCACCGCGTCTCAATGAATATATGGACGTTTCCGATGCCATGGCCGTAAGAATGCGTAATTATCTAAACTCCGGATGTGACGATTTCACATATCTTAACGCTGCCGCTGCAGTCAAGACCAAAAACATAACTTTCACAAGGGTATGCCGGGCATTTACTCATGTCATCCTGGGAATAACCGATACTATGCTTCATACCGCAGAGAATGCAGGATTTCCTTCATATGCAAGAATATTGGCCTCATCTGCACAAGGTCGTAAATTTCTTGGGAGCATAAGAAAAACGGCACTTATACCGGTCATTTCCAACTGTCATGATGACATTTCCGGACTAAATGATATTTGCAAAGAGCTTTTTATGACAGACATTAAATCATCCGATATTTACAACGATATCGTATATTATAAATTTGGTAATAAAATAAAGGACGACTACAGAAGCCGTCCCTTAATTCTTTGATAAATTAGTTTAATTTTTGAAGCTGTGAATCGGAGCCGGAATTCTTCCGCCTCTGTTTACAAATGTGCTGCAGTCAAATGTGTTGACCGGCATAACAGGAGCATATCCCAAAAGTCCTCCGAACTCAACCACATCACCGGCTTTCTTGCCATACGCAGGAATCACCCTGACCGCCGTAGTCTTCTGGTTTACCATTCCTATTGCAGCTTCATCGGCTATAATACCCGCTATTGTTTCTGCGGATGTATCTCCAGGAATTGCAATCATATCAAGTCCAACCGAGCATACACATGTCATAGCCTCAAGTTTCTCTATTGTGAGCGAACCTTCTTTAACAGCATCTATCATTCCCTGATCCTCACTGACCGGAATAAACGCTCCGCTTAAGCCACCCACATAGGATGAAGCCATAACTCCGCCTTTTTTGACCTGATCGTTAAGAAGTGCAAGTGCTGCCGTTGTACCCGGAGCTCCGGCTCTCTCAAGACCGATTTCTTCAAGAATCTCTGCTACCGAATCACCGATTGCCGGAGTCGGTGCAAGTGAAAGATCGATTATTCCAAAAGGAACGCCAAGACGCTTTGAAGCCTCCTGTGCAACGAGCTGTCCTACTCTGGTTATCTTGAATGCTGTTTTCTTGATTGTTTCGCAAAGTTCCTCAAAATTAGCATTGTGAAGATTACTTAACGCATATTTTACTACGCCGGGTCCGCTGACTCCGACATTAATTATTGTATCAGCTTCACTTACGCCATGAAATGCGCCTGCCATAAACGGATTATCATCAGGAGCATTGCAAAGTGCTACGAATTTAGCACATCCAAGAGAATCATTATCTTTGGTAAGCATAGCTGTTTCTTTTACAATATCTCCGATAAGTCTTACGGCATCCATATTAATACCGGTTTTGGTCGAACCCACATTAACAGAACTGCAGATTAATTCCGTCGATGCAAGTGCCTTTGGAATTGAACGTATAAGAAGCTCATCACTCGGTGTCATTCCCTTACTTACTATGGCTGAGTATCCGCCGATGAAATTAACTCCAACTTCATGTGCTGCCTTATCAAGTACCTTGGCTATCTCTACATAGTCATCAGGCGTATGGCATGCAGCCTGTCCGACAAGCGCAATCGGAGTTATTGAAATCCTTTTATTAACAATAGGAATACCGAATTCCTTTTCGATTGCATTGCCTGTGCTTACAAGATTCCTTGCTTTTGTCGTGATTTTATTGTATATATTTTCCTTGACCTTTTCAAGATTCTCATCTGCACAGTCAAGAAGGCTTATTCCCATTGTGATCGTACGGACATCAAGATTCTCCTTATCTATCATCGCATTGGTTTCATTAACTTCATATATATTAATCATTGTGATTTCTCCTGTACGGTATTATATTCTGTGCATTTTATCAAAAATTTCTTCGCGCTGGCATTTAATTACCACGCCTATGTCCTCGCCAATCTTATCAAGGTCTGTAATAATCTGTGATATATCCTTGTCTGACTTATTGGCATCAACTATCATCATCATATTAAAATATTCCTGTACAATCGTCTGGGAAATATCAAGAATATTAATATGGTTTTCTGCCAGATATGTACATACCTTTGCAATAATTCCTACTGTGTCCTTACCTACTACCGTTATAATTACTTTGTTCATCATGTCCTCCTGAATGATTATATGGTTATTATATCTGAAGGCACGTCGCGGCGTGCCACCTGAATATCAAAATCTTCTGCCTTAAAAGCATTATCGCCAAGATTAATTTCCATTCTGACCGTCTCATATGCCAGGTCAGGAAAATTGTTCTCATGGCTTAAATGTCCGAGCACTATATGTTCTGTCCTGTCGCTTATAAGTTCTCCCAGAAGTCTTCCGCATGCTTCATTGGAAAGATGCCCCCGAAGCCCCAGAATTCTTTGCTTTAACGGATATGGATATGGTCCGGTCATAAGCATGTTAATGTCATGATTAGCTTCTATCATAACCGTATCCAGATTATTAAAATTACTGATTATGCCTTCATCATAAGTCCCGAGATCCGTAACGATTCCCGCCTTCTTACTTCCTGATTCAAAGACATATGCAACCGGATCTGCTGCATCATGTGATATATGAACAGCTTTAACGGAAATATCCTTAATATTAAACTGACTTCCGGCCTCTATGCTGTGATATATGCCTTCCGGCATGGCACCGATATTCTTATATCCTGAAATGCCCTTCAATGTCCCGCCAGTAGCATAAATCGGCGTAATACTATGTCTTTCAAGGACTCCAAGTCCTTTAATATGATCATCATGTTCATGCGTTACAAGAATTGCATCAATGTCATCTGCCTTAAGATCAAGCTTAGCAAGGCCTTCAAGTACTTTTTTGCGGCTTATGCCGTCATCTACCAGTATATGTGCATTATCAGTTCCTATGTATATACAATTGCCGCTGCTTCCGCTGGCAATGCTCATCATCCGCATTATTCTTCTCCTTCAAAAGTTCCGTCGACCGTCAGTCTGTCACGACCGTTCTGTTTTGAATAATACATTGCTTTATCTGCTCTGTCAATAAGCGTATTTATCTGCTGCGTTGTTTCAGGATATGCACTGACTCCGACACTGACCTTGACGCATACTGCTTCATCGCCATTCATTATATATGTATTCTTGATATCATTACGCAGTGAATCCATTATGGCAACAGTTTCTTCAAGTGTCTTATTTTCAAAAATAACAACCATTTCCTCGCCGCCGTATCTGAATCCGGTTCCATTATGTTTCTCTGTGCAGTCCCTTATAAGTCCGGACACATGTTCTATCGCCTGGTCTCCGAACAGATGTCCGTATGTATCATTTATGTTCTTAAAATGGTCAATATCCAGCATCGCCAAAGTTACATTATGGTCTATATTCTTTTCTTTTACAAAATGATCGTCAAAATAAAGATTAAGATATCTTCTATTATACAATCCGGTAAGTGCATCCTTGATTGACATCTCTTCAACCTTATAATACAGTGTCAGATTCTTTGCAACAATATCAATCTGACCGAATATATTCTCAAGAAGATCCACTTTATCAATAAACATATTATAATTTGCACTAAACAATACATATATACAGGTATATCTCGGATTTTCGGCAACTATTGATTTGATTGCAACGGCCGATATTCCTTTTTTCTTGAAGAAAGGAAACTCATCATATGATATATCATTGTCAATAAAATGCCCATCAATTCCGCTATGTTCATATATAAATGCTGAACTCAGGAAGAAATCACAAAACTGGATATAATCTTCCTCGTCATCAAAAAACTTGTCAATACCGCTGTCGTATTTTCTGCGGAGCTTCTTATCTTTGAATATCAGTCCCGAAAAATCAATATGAAAATCATTTTCAAACATTTCATGAGCTTTTGAAATCAATTGATTCAAATCAAGGGAAGACATAAGCATTCTTATGAATTTGTTCTGAAGACTGTTATTGGAATTAACCACATTAATCCTTCTGTAAGCTTCCTCAAGCTCAAATTTCTTAATTCCGAGCTGTTCATTTGCTTCACGGATTGTCTTCTGGCTTTCATTGATCTTATCTGTATTATCCTTGGCACGGTCAAGCATTCTGTCCTTGGAAAAAACACATTGATCATAGTATTCCTGCATTTTACCGCAATAACGTGTCACCGAAAACATGATCATGAACGATACCGCACCCATAATAACCGTGTTTACGATATGTGCTGTATAATTCGATTCACCTGATATAATTATATACAATATCCGGATCACATAAGGAATCTGTCCCAGCAATGCGAACTTAACACGGTTGCCCGGATCCGACAGATCAGTCATATATACCGTCTCTATCATAAACATGGCATAGAACATGATCACAAAAAGGTCACTCATTCCGCCTACTCCGCTACTGCCAACATCACTTATCATCATACCGATGATTGCCATCTCGGCAAACCTCAATATAACAACAAGCACATATTTATGAAAGAATGAAAAATAAGCTAAAAACACATCCAGCAAAAGCACTCCACATATTACCGTACATGCTAAATATTTCATTCCATCATTATCATTATTAATAATAAGGTTATTCGTCATAAATAACAACATAGCTACCAGAAGCCCTATATGTCTTCTGGAAAAAATAGCCTGTAATTCCAAAATTTGTTCTTTGTTCTGCATTCTTAATGTACCATCTATCCTATCCAATATATATCTATACTGTCATTTGCATGCACCGGATCGCTAAATCCCGATTTGACACCATTGATTGCCGTGTACAGCTCCGTTCCGCCCATCTTCGAGAGATCGAACGGATAGAAATCCAATACATCAACCAAAGTATAATGTGTCTTATTCTTAAGCATTACCGGTGTATTATTTACTGTAATTTGTACTGAGGCACCCTCAGCCGGCTCTTCTTTCCAGGCAGTTTTCGGCTCTTCTTTAGGAGATTCTTCGTCATGAATTACCGGTTCATCCTCGATTTCGTCATATCTGACATTAAAATTCTCATAGACTTTGGTATCAGGTCCGGCATCTTCGTTATTGACCTTGATATATACACCGTCTAACGGGATATCAAGGAACTCAAAAAGCTGGCTTACCGTATAATAATTCTCCATCACTACCGAATCATTGTCTTCAATGACATATGACGAAGGCTGTAATATTCCGTTAACATAGGCAAATTTCGGGCATTTCACAAGTTTGCCGTTAATTGAGAATTCTATCTGTGACTTATATTCAGGCAGGCTTCCTATTGCAAGCTTTCCAGCTTCACCGACTGTCGATTCTATAATATCTATATAATCATTCTTCTCAATCTGCATATTCATATTGGCTTCTTTGCCATTCTTAAGTATGCGTGCAGGTTCTCCCGCTTCGCCGCGCACCATCCTTGCCACGCCGTTAAGCGTATAATTAACCGCCGTTCCGCGTCTTGGGAAAAGAAGTTCATTAGGATAACCGGACTGCATTATAGCATCGATAACCGTAAGACTGTTATTATCATATAATTTAATACGCTCACCGTTAACCGTTACATATATAAAATTATTCTTTTGTGTATAATAATTAATACATATTCCGACAGGCGTTACGAAAAGAGAATCTTTCTTGTAATTATCTATTGCGAACTCAATATTGCCAAGTACTTCCTTGCCGCGGAGTGCAACTCTTTCCTCAGGAAGCGAAAGTCTATGTGCAAGTCCCGCTGTAAATCCCGGAATCTTACCACCGCCTCCGACTACAAAAACAGCACTTACAGGTCTGCCTCCGTTAAGTTCGATGATTTTGTCGGCAACATCACCCGTAATCTTATCCGTAACAGGCTTTGTCACATTAACAACATCCTCCGGTGTAACTGTTATTCTGGTTCCCATAATATCCTTGAATGCTATTTTCTTTCTCGATGTACCGGCAGCCATCTTAATCTTCTCTGCCTGCGCAAAATCCACCAGATAATTTCTGGCAATCATCTCCGAAAGTTCATCTCCTGCACAAGGAATCATTCCGTATGCCACAACGCTGCCGTCCCTTGTAATACATATATCCGATGTACCCGCTCCGACATCAACAAGTGCTATATTAAGTAATCTGTACTGTTCAGGTATCGCAACATTCATGGCTGCGATAGGCTCCAATGTAAGATTAGCAACTTCAAGCCCGGCTCCTTCAACAGAAGCATACAGTCCATCCACTACTTCCTCAGGAAGAAATGTTGCCAGTAATTCCACTGAAATCCTATCAGCCTTATGCCCTTCAATATTACTTATTTCGTAATCATTTATGTAATATTTAACAGGTGTATATCCGACACAATAGAAATCCGAGTCTGATTCTTTCTCATTAATCTGTCTGTGTGCAAGTTCTACTCCGGCAAAATCAAGATTATAAATGTCTTCCCCCGTAACGCGGTGGTCATCATCAAACTCCTTAACTGCCTTAACCGTAACCGTTCTCAGCACACGTCCTGCTGCCGCTATACATACCTTAGTCAGCGGTCTGCCTATTTTCAGTTCAAGTGAAGATTTCACAATCTGTATCTCTTCGGTGACTTTGGATATATCGTGAACCTGGCCGTCAAGCATCGCCCTGGTATCATGTTCCTTAACTTCCATGGCAATTACATGAAAACCGGCATTATCCATATATCCTACTGTACCAACTATGCTTCTTGTACCTATATCAAGTCCGAATACAAATTGTTCCGGGCATCTGATTATCTCTGGCATAACAATCCTCCAAACATGTTCAGATTTAATAATATCACACGATATGATATTCTTCCAGCTTATTTTTGACTGTATTGTAAGTATTTTCCATTGAAATTCCCGTATCTATTATAAAATCACAGTATTTTCTGAATTCTTCTTCCTTCATCTGGCTGTCAAAAATTCCGGTTATGCGGGCATCGGAATATCCTCTGCTTTTCTTAAGCCTGTCCCGTCTTACATCCTCTGATGCATATACATACCATAATTCATCACATATATTGTCATATCCGTTTTCTATAAGAAGTGCCGCTTCAATAAAAACAAAGTCATATTTTCCTGAAATTCTGGCTTTTGAAATCTTATCAAGTATATGTTTGTTGACTGCAGGGTGCACTACATCAGTCCATTGCGTCCTCAGTGATTCATCAGCATAAATCTTCGATGCAATATATGCCCTGTCAAGTTCTTTATTTTCATCATATGCTTTAGTACCAAAAAGCCTTATTGCCATATCACACAGGCTCTGTCCGTAATTCATAAGTTCTTTGGCTACGTCATCCGCCATAATTATTTCACATCTGCATAATTCTTTTAACATATGCAGCACGGTTGATTTGCCTGCACCGACTCCGCCGGTAATGCCTATAACTTTCATTATTTTGCCTCGTACCAGTTATTTCCGCTGTGGATGTCAATTTCAAGAGGAACTTTAAGCTGTGCCGCACCTTCCATTTCTTCACTCATTATGCGTTTCACTTCATCTTCTTCCCCCGGAGCTGTTTCAATCAGAAGTTCGTCATGTATCTGCAATATAAGCCTCGACTTAAGATTGCTTTGTATAAGTCTTTTGTATACATTGATCATGGCAATTTTAATAATATCCGCCGCCGTTCCCTGAAGCGGTGAATTCATTGCTATTCTCTCGCCGAACTGTCTTTGCATAAAATTAGATGACGTAAGTTCGGGAACCGGACGTTTTCTGCCATACAGAGTTATCGAATATCCGTCTTTCTTTGCATTATCAACAAGTCCGTTAAGATAATCCTTGATTGATGGGTAGGTTTTAAAATATTCATCTATATATTCTTTGGCTTCCTTCCTCGATATTCCCAGGTCCTTACTAAGGCCAAAAGAACTGATTCCATAGACAATTCCGAAATTAACAGCCTTGGCATTGCTCCTTTGTTTTGGAGTAACTTCATCCAACGGTGTTTTAAACACCTTAGAAGCTGTTATTTTGTGTATATCCTTATCTTCACGATATGCATTGATAAGTGTCTCATCACCGGACATATGTGCTAAAAGCCTTAATTCAATCTGCGAATAATCCGCATCAGTAAATATATATCCTTCCTTTGGAATGAACACTTTACGGATTTGTCTGCCTATATCCATACGGATCGGAATATTCTGGAGATTTGGCTCCGTACTGCTTATTCTTCCAGTCGCAGTTATCGTCTGGTTAAAAGTACCGTGGATTCTTCCGTCATCGCGTATATAATCCGCAAGGCCATCAGCATAAGTTGATTTTAACTTGGCAAGAGTTCTGTATTCGAGTATATCATTTACTATAGGAAAATCAGGTGCAAGTTTTTCCAGAACTTCCGCTGATGTGGAATATCCTGTCTTAGTTTTCTTGCCGCCTTCTATCCCCATTCTGTCGAAAAGGATTTCTCCAAGCTGTTTAGGTGAATTTATATTAAATTCCGTTCCGGCCTGTTCATATATTCCGGACCTGAGCTCGTCTATTTTGACCGCAAGCACGTCGCCGTATGATTTGAGTGCCTCTCTGTTAACTCTTATGCCTTCATGTTCCATACTTCTCAGAACGTATATTATAGGAAGCTCTATATTATGATACACTTCTTTCATTCCCATAGAACAGAGTTTGTTATATATTTTATCATGTGCCATCAATGCCGTATAAGCATCATAACAGCATATCTGCATTAACTTATCCGGTGCGTTTTCAGATATCTGTGCAATTGTATTTTTACCAAGAATATCTTCTTCAGATGCAAAGTTTCTGTTCAGATATTCTCTTGCAAGTTCCGCATAAGTATATGCATCCTTAAGAGGATTTATAAGATACTGCATTATTGCCAGGTCATCAGTGTCATCATTGATATCCCGGTTGATATAATCCACCTGTGACTTTAAATTTATCGTATATAAATGTATCTTTTGCGAAAGTGATTTAATACTGTCTGCAAGGTAATCCTGTGTTATAAACCCTTCAACGCCGATATAATAATATTTGTCCTCAAATGCCAGCGCTGCCCCATAGAGGATGCCATCGCAGACTGCAAGCCTTATGCCTGCGTATTCAGACTTCATACATTCACGGATAATTTCATCCGCTTTGGCGTAATCGTTTATATAACAGAATTTATCTGACAAATCATCTTCTTTTATCGGTTCATTATCCTTGAAGCGTTTGAGAATGGATTTCAGTTCAAGTCTGGAAAAAATCTCATATGCAGCAGCGGTAAACAGATTATCTATATGCGCATCTTCAACGTCAAAATCAACCGGAGAATTTATGTTAATCGTTGCGAGTTTCTTGCTCATAACAGCCATATCATAATGTTCAGAGAGATTATTGCGCGCTTTTGCCGGAGTTATGTTATCGACATCCGCATATGCGGCTTCTATTGATTTATATTTGGTTATAATAGCAGTCGCCGTTTTCTCACCTATTCCCGGAACCCCTGGAATATTATCGGAAGAATCACCCATAAGAGCTTTAAGGTCTATAAATTCTTCAGGTGTAACCTGATATTTATCAATGACATCCGAAGGATAATAATTCTCTATTGATGTTTGTCCCTTTACAGTCTTAGGCATACGGATTTTGATATGTTCATCGGCAAGCTGCAATAGATCGCGGTCTCCGGAAAGTATTGATACTTCAAAACCATCACGCTGGCATCTTTTAGCCAGTGTTCCGAGAATGTCATCCGCCTCATACCCTTCAAGTGTAATTACAGGTATTGTCATTGCAGCAAGGACTTCCTTAATAACCGGTACCTGCTCATGAAGTTCCTGCGGCATCGGTTTTCTGGTTCCTTTGTATTCAGCAAACATCTCATGTCTGAATGTCGGTGCTTTCAGATCAAAAGCTACAGCAATATAATCCGCGTGCTCATCCTCAAGTGATTTGAGCATAATATTAATAAATCCATATACTGCATTTGTATGGAGTCCCTCAAAATTCGTCAAAGGCGGTACTCCGTAAAATGCCCTGTTTAAAATACTGTGACCATCTATCAGTAAAATCTTATTCATGACTTAACTCCTATACAAAATACTTAAATAATACATAAATCCATGAACCGATTATTGCAGTGTATGCAGTCAGCATTATAAGCGCATATACCGAGCGCTGTATTGTGAATTTATGCTGTTTTGCTTTCATTCTGGATATATTATTCTCCAATTGTCCGATAAAATCCGTCGCTTCTTCGTCCTCGTCATCTCCAAGTCCGTATCTTAAAATATAATGTATCTCAAGTTCTTCACGGCAGTCTTTGCAATTATCAATATGTTCTATTACTTCATCAAGTTTCTCATCCGGAACCGTATTGTTAATTATATCCGGTATCATTTTCTGGAAATCAGCACATTTCATAATCAATCCTGACCCGGAAGCGGCAGGCCGAAATGCCTGTATCCATATTCCGTAACAACTCTTCCTCTTGGTGTCCTGTTAATAAAACCATTAAATATAAGATATGGTTCATATACATCCTCAAGCGTTCCTGCATCTTCTCCAAGCGATGCCGCAAGAGTCTCAAGTCCCACCGGTCCGCCGTTATATTTCTCGATTATTGTATTAAGAATATTTCTGTCATTCTTATCAAGTCCTTCTTTGTCTACCTCAAGTAAGTCCAATGCATATTCCGCAACCTCTTTGGTAATGGCACCGTTAAATTTGACCTGTGCAAAATCCCTTACTCTCTTAAGCATTCTGTTGGCAAGTCTTGGCGTTCCTCTTGAACGTCTGGCAAGTTCCAGTGCTCCTTCGTGGTCAATATCCGCCCCAAGTACTGATGCTGAACGTGTGATTATATGCTCAAGCTCATTCACATCATAATATTCCAGTCTGTTTACCACACCGAACCGGTCTCTGAGCGGTGCTGTCAATAATCCTGCCCTGGTCGTAGCACCTATGAGCGTAAAATGCGGCAGATCCAGTCTTATTGATCTGGCCGTCTGGCCCTTACCAATCATTATATCAATTGCATAATCTTCCATCGCCGGATACAGCACTTCTTCCACCTGTCTGTTAAGTCTGTGAATTTCATCGACAAAAAGCACATCTCCTTCCGAAAGGTTATTGAGAATCGCTGCCATATCTCCCGGTTTCTCGATTGCGGGACCGGATGTAATCTTAATATTGACACCCATTTCAGATGCAATAATTCCCGCAAGTGTAGTCTTTCCAAGTCCCGGAGGTCCGTAAAACAGGCAGTGATCCAAAGCCTCTCCTCTGGATTTGGCGGCTTCTATAAACACGCGGAGATTTTGTTTTATTTTCTCCTGTCCGATATATTCATCCAAAGATGCCGGCCTGAGATTATTCTCTATCCCGGCATCCTCGGCTGTAAATTCAGTATTAATAACTCTTCTTTCCATGCCAACCTCTACATAAATGCTAACTTCTTAAGTGCCTGCTTAAGTATATATTCACTGTCGTTATTGTCGGAAATATCAACCGCCCTGACTGCTTTAAATGCTTCAGAACGTGCATATCCGAGTGCAACAAGTGCCTCAACTGCTTCATCAATCGAAGCCTGTGTTCCGTAATCGCCTGCATCAAAGTTATCCATTCCTCCGGTAAGTACATCTTCCAGTGACAATTTGTCTTTAAGTTCAATGATAAGTTTCTGTGCGGTCTTACCTCCAATTCCCGGAGCTGACTGTATTTTCTTTACATCATCAGACAATATTGCAAGTCTAAGCTCATCTGGTGTGATAACTGATAATATATTAAGTGCACCTTTAGGACCTATTCCGTTAACCGTTATAAGCAGCTTGAATATCTCAAGGTCATCCCTTGTCAAAAACCCATACAGATCAAGCGCGTCTTCCTTAACATACTGATATGTATATATTTTAATTTCACATCCTGTTGAACCTATTCTTCCCATGAGCGAAGACGGCACCATTATTTCATATCCAACACCATATGCTTCCACAACTATATTATTGTTATATATTTCTGTTAATACACCTTTAATGTACGTAATCATATAAACTGTCTCCTTATAAAATACGGTCGGAATCATTATATCATTTTTTCTTATTCTGCGGTAGTATCTTTATTTTCCTGTATAATATACTTCCGATTATTCCTATTGCAACCCCGGCCACAATTCCGCTTATCATCAGAAACGGAAGGTAATAAGATATTCTCACATTACCAAGTATAAACACAGCAACTATGATTTGTCCTATATTATGTGAAACACCGCCCGCAATGCTTACCCCAACCATAGTGAATTTGTTGATCTTGCGTACAAAATACATAACCGTTATACTGAGTGCCGCTCCTGCAAGGCCAAAAAGCATACTGTAAATACTTCCGAAAAGAAAGCCTGACAGAAGAACTCTCAATATGCTTATGATCACGGCAGGCTTTATTCCCATAGCATACATAACCCATATCACAATAATATTGGCAAGACCAAGCTTCATTCCGGGAACCGGAGGCTTGATTGGTATTATGGCTTCTATATAACTCATAACAAGTGCGACGCTTATAAACATTCCATATAATGCGACGTCGCTTTCCATGAATTTCTTATTATCGAACGACTGCATCATATTTCTCCTTCGACGAGATTATTTCTACAAACACTTCATTCGGCAGACATATTATTGTCTCACCAACATTGGATATTTTACCCATTTTCTCACACAAATGGTCTTTACACGAAGATTCACTCATATACGCATATCCGTCTTTAATGACCAAAGTATTGCTTCCGTAAAATGATTTTATTTCATATTCGGAATCTTCACCAAGTGCATATGTGCCTACTATGTTCTTTCCTTGTTTTATACACACATAGCTGCCGTTTTTGCGGGTTGTTTTAAAAACCACAAATAGGCACAGTGCCGCAATAAGCAGCACTGCACCCAGCAAAAAATCAAATTTATGCGATATGAATAACTTTTTTAGGACATTTTTCTGCACATTTTCCACATCCTGTACATTTATTGTAATCTATTACCGGTATGTTGTTGTCCATTTCAATTGCACCGTTTTCACACTGCTTGACACATAATGTACATCCTATGCATCCGGCCTGACATGCATCCATTACCGGCTTGCCTTTGTCATGTGAAGAGCACGTTACATTGGCAACACCCGTAACCGGTCTCAATTCTATAAGATTCTTAGGGCATGCTGCAACACATTTGCCGCAGGCCTTACATAAATCCGTATCAACAACTGCTACTCCGTTAATAACATGAACAGCATCAAAATCACATACGCTGACACATGAGCCAAACCCAAGACATCCATATGAACACATCTTAGCTCCGCCATCCGGAACCATAGCTGCCATCCTGCAGTCTTCAATGCCAGTATATACATATTCATCCTTGGCTTTGTCACAATTTCCGGCACATTTGACATATGCCGCAAGCCTTACGCCTGCATCTGCATCAACGCCCATTATTGCTGCTATCTTAGAAGCCACAGCAGCTCCGCCGACCGGGCATCCGCCGACCGGAGCTTTACCAGCTACTATTGCTGCAGCCAGTCCGTCACATCCTGCATAACCGCAGCCACCGCAGTTATTACCCGGAAGCTCAGCCCTTACGGCGACTTCTTTCTCATCGACCGGAATCTCTAATTTCTTACCGGCTATTCCAAGAAATAATCCTATCAGCACACCTACACCACTGACTATAGCTGCAGCTATCACAATTCCCATACCGCCTGAAAAAGCGGCCAAAATCATATTCACCATATTCATTACCAGCCTTTCAAACGATAATTATATAATTCCGGAAAAACCTATAAAAGCTATTGCCATCAGACCGGCGGTAATAAGTGTAATAGGCATTCCTTTAAAACTTTCAGGTACATCATTATATTCATTGCGTTCGCGGATTCCCGCAAGTATTATAATTGATATTGCAAATCCCAACGCTGTTGCAAATCCGTTCACAACCGATGTTAGTATATTATATCCTTTAGATACATTGGTAAGTGCAACTCCAAGAACCGCACAGTTGGTTGTTATTAACGGAAGATATACGCCAAGCGCTCTATATAAAGAAGGACTTACTTTTTTAAGGACCATCTCAACAAACTGCACAAGAGCTGCAATAACAAGTATAAATACTATCGTATTAAGATATGTAAGATTCAGCGGGACAAGCACATATTGATATATCACTGCCGCGAGCAGTGAAGATATCGTGATTACAAAAATAACCGCCGCTCCCATTCCGGAGGCTGTCTTGATTTTCTTGGATACGCCTAAGAATGGGCAAAGACCCATAAACTGACTGAGCACAACGTTATTAATAAGCGCCGAACTTATCGCAATAAGCAAAAGTGTCTTCATTATTCTTCACCCTCCTTCACAGTTCTTCTTCCTGCACATGAAAGATTAGCGCATCCCATGCATCCTTCATCACGACACATATCAATAATAGGTCTGCCTTTCTTTCTCTTAATTCTGTTCATAACCGCAACAAGCATTGCAAGAACGAAAAATGCTCCCGGGGCCATTACGAATATGCTTATAGGCTCAAAACTTGTAGGATTGTTGGCCGGTATAAAACTGTGTCCGAAAACAGTTCCTGCTCCAAGTATTTCCCTGAATGCTCCAAGCACGGTAAGCGAACATGTAAAACCAAGGCCCATGCCTATTCCGTCAAACAGTGACGGAAGCGGCTTATTCTTTGAGGCATAACTTTCGGCACGTCCGAGTATTATACAGTTAACCACTATAAGCGGAATATATATGCCAAGCGACGAATACAGGCTTGGTACAAAACCCTGCATAAGGAATTGAACTATTGTAACAAATGATGCAACTATCACTATGTATGCCGGCATTCTTACCCGATCCGGTATTACATTACGAAGCATTGAAATTATAAGGTTGCTTAATGCCAATACAACCGTTGACGCAAGTCCCATTCCGGCACCGTTAATTGCGGAAGTTGTAACCGCTAGTGTCGGACACATTCCGAGCGTAAGGACAAGCGTCGGATTTTCCTTAACTATACCATTATACAAACGTTCTACACATTTATTCACTGACCGCACCTCCCAGCTTATGATATACAGCGAGTGCACCGTTAACACCGCCTGTTACCGCTTTAGTTGTTATGGTCGCACTGCTTATGGCATCTATTTCATTATCGGCAGATTTACCATTCTTGGTATATGTTATTTTATCTGCTTTAATACCCTTAAACTGTTCCCTGAAAGATGCTTCTCTGGCCTTCATTCCAAGTCCTGCAGTTTCACTTATATCCAGTATTTCAAGTCCTGTAATTGTTCCGGTGCTGTCAATACCGACCGTCATTTTAATGTCTCCGCCATATCCGTTTGCATCTGTGACAGTTATGATATATCCAAGTTCTTTGTCTGAAGAATCATATGCCTTAACGATTTCATTAACAGTAACTCCATCGAGTTCTTCTGCATCTACCGCTTTCTGTGCCTCATCGAGGCTGTCAAGTTCTTCATATCTGTCAAGCCCTGAAAATACGCTGTTATAAGCAGCTATTTTGGTTTTCTCATTCTGTTTTGCTATAGGATCCTTAGTTATCATATATACAAGTCCAAGCAAAACTCCGGCAACAAGTGTTATTATAAAAAGCACCAGGGCGTCTTTAATTATTTTCTTCATTATGACACCTCCTTGGACTTTTTCTCACGGACAACTCCGAATGCGCGCGGCACCGTTAATTTCTCAATCAGTGGAACAAGTATATTACTGAATATAATTGCATAAGATACTCCTTCCGCCGAATTTCCGAATATTCTGAAAAGTCCTGTAAGTATTCCGAGAATAATACCATAAACGATTCTTCCAACCGTATTGACAGGAGATGTGACATAATCCGTTGCCATAAAGAAGGCTCCGAGCATAAGTCCGCCGCCGCAAAGTTCAGCTGCAAGATATGTCATGTCAAATCCATGTCCGCCAAACAACAATATAAACACCGAGAAAACCGCAAGATATACCATCGGTATTAATGGCGTTATAACTTTACGTATGATAAGATATAATGCTCCGACAAGTATCGCAACCGTCGATGTCTCACCGATAACTCCGGCTGTTGTTCCGAGAAACATACTGAGAACATTTACACTCTCACCACTCTTAAGCAATGCAAGAGGTGTTGCACCGGTCACACCATCATATGTGAAGCTTGTCATTCTTCCGGCAAACGATATCAGCAGAAAACATCTGGCCGCAAGTGCCGGGTTCATGAAATTCTGTCCCAGGCCTCCAAAAAGCTGTTTGACGACTATTATTGCAAAAACGCTTCCTAACATTACTATCCAGAGAGGAATTGTATGCGGCATATTCATACCGAGCAGAAGTCCGGTAACCACCGCACTCAGGTCACCGACAGTTATCGGTCTGTGCATGAAATACTCAAAAAGATATTCCGAAACAACACATGTAATTACAGAAACCACAAGCACAGCAAGTGCTCTCATTCCAAAATTAACAATTCCGAAAATACATGCCGGCAATAATGCTATACACACATCAAGCATTATGCGCCTGGTAGATGAATTGTCACGCACATGCGGTGATGACGATACATTTAACATATTCATTATTTCTTCGCCTCCTTACGTGCCTGTGCCATAATCATTCTTTTCATAGACTTAACCGACTGTGTAACCTGGCGCTTGGCCGGACATACATATGAACAGCAGCCGCATTCAACACATTCCATGCCGTAAAGCTTCTTAAATCCATCTGCGTCATTATGTCGTGCTGCCTGCGCAAGTTTCATCGGAAGCAGATGCTCCGGACATACAGATGCACATCTGCCACATCTTATACACGGTGATTCTGACGACTCTGAAACATCATCTTTGGATAATGCAAGAACCGATGATGAACCTTTTACCATTGGAACATCCAGATTATACATTGCAAATCCCATCATCGGACCGCCTGATATAACCTTGGCAGGTTCTGCCTTAAATCCACCGGCGGCATCTATCAATACTCTCATGTTAGTTCCAAGATACACATAATAATTATGAGTTGAATTAACCGCATCGCCGGTAACCGTCACAATTCTTCTTGTAAGCGGACGACCCTCATATACTGCCTGATATATGGATGCTATTGTATCGATATTATGTACGATGCATCCCGCATCTGCCGGGAGCATTTTAGAATTAATTTCGCGTCCGGTAACAGCCTTTATCATGCACCTCTCACCACCCTGAGGGTATTTGGTCTTAAGGACTGCCACTTCGATATTATTCTCACCGAATGTTGCTTTCTTTAATGCTTTAATCGCCTCAGGCTTATTATCTTCCACGCCGAATACACCTCTTGCTCCCGGAAAAAGCCTCAAAACAATCTTAAGTCCTTTAACAAGTTCATCAGTATATTCCAACATTCTCCTATAATCCGATGTGAGATACGGTTCACACTCCGCACCGTTTACTATAATGGTGTCGATTGCTTCCGGATTCTTAGGCGTAAGTTTGACATTCGTCGGAAATCCGGCGCCGCCCATTCCTACGATTCCAGCCTCTTCAATAACGGTTCTGATTTCATCATCTGTCATATCATCGGGATTCTTATCATTAATCGGAGGTGCCTGTTCATAAAGATTATCATTCCGGATAACAATTGAATTAACCTTGCCTCCTGTCGCAATGGTCCGAGGTTCTATCTTGATAACAGTGCCGGAAACCGAACTATGTATATTAGCTGATATAAATCCGGACTTGGCAGCTATCTTCTGACCTGCCAGGACGCGTTCTCCTATTTCAACAATAGGCACTGCCGGTGCACCGATATGCTGTGATAGCGGAAATACCAGTTCCTCACCCGGCTTAATTTCTTCTATGGCGGCGTCTCTTGACAATGCCTTGCCGTCATACGGGTGCGTACCGCCCCTGAAAGTTAACACGCTCATTTTTTCACTTCTTTCTCTCTATATTTTAAGTGATAAAAATTATCTGTGTATATTGTACAACTTTTTATCAAAAAAAGCTACAAATTTTTGTTGTTTATATGTATAATAAACGTAATGAATTTTATAGAAATATAAAAATCTGACCATAGAATCGGAGGCATTATGAAAGAATATACAAGCAGTATTCCGTCCTGTAATTTTAAGGTTCCGCCATGCGGATACAACGACAACGAAATTTTATATTTTGATATTGAGACGACCGGATTTTCACCTGCGGGAACATATCTTTACCTTATCGGCTGCGCATACTACTGCGACGGCGGATATTGTTTCAGACAGTTTTTCCTTGATGATACTGCCGATGAAAAAGCTATGATTGAGTATTTTATAGATCTTATACACAATTTCAAATGTATAATTCATTATAACGGAAGCGGTTTCGACATTCCGTATATCATCCGTAAATGTGAAATATATAATATTCCATGTGATTTTACAGGCATCAGCAGTCTTGATATATATAAGACGATATTACCTGTCAAATCTGTTTTTAATCTGGAAAACCTTAAGCAGAAGACGGTTGAGCGTTTTATGGGAATCGAACGTGAAGATAAATACAGCGGTGGAGAACTTATCAATATTTACAATGAATATATCCGTACAAAGAATGATGAACTGCTTTCGCTTCTTCTTATGCACAACCATGATGATGTATGCGGTATGATAAACATTTCCGATACACTTTCATATGCCGGACTTATAAACGACGGGTATACTTTTGAATCAATAGAAATGCGCGACTCATCCGCACTTGGAACGCCGCGCAAAGAAGCTGTTATCACATGCCGGCTTGCCAATCCGGTTCCGGAAAGAGTTTCTGCCGGCAACGACCGGTACTATTTTACCGCATATTCGGATATACTGCGCATATGTATCACAGCGTACACCAGCGAGCTTAAGTATTTTTATCCGGATTATAAGAATTACTATTATCTTCCCAAAGAAGACCGTTCAATTCATAAAAGCGTTGCTTTCTACGTTGACAAAAATTACCGTACCCGCGCTAAGGCCGCAAACTGTTACAGCCGTAAAACAGGCTTATTTCTGCCGCAAAGCGATGAAATTGTCTCGCCATACTTCAAGATAGATTATTATGACAAAATTACATATTTTGAGTATTTGCCGGAATTCACACAAAATCCGGAGTTAATATTACGTTATGTACGTCATATTCTCCGGATTCTGATACAATGATTATCTGTTTTTCTGGTAAAAGAAAGATCTTTGTGAACTGTATCCCAATTCACGATAATTAGTTATCTGCTCGGTGCTGCCTACAAACAATATGCCCTCGTTTGTAAGCGCAGCATTGAATTTACGGTAGATGTCCTGCTTGGCTTCTTCCGTAAAATATATCAGGACATTGCGGCAGACAATCAGATGACATCCGGACGGATAATCATCTTTCAGAAGATTATGTTTCCTGAATTCCACACATTTCTTAATCTCTTCTGTAATCTGAAATGTTCCCGGTGTTATTTCAGTAAAATATTTCTTCTTAAATTCAGCCGGCAGGGAATTAAGGCTTGCCTCCTTGTAAAGGCCTGTTTTAGCTTTGGCTATCACCTGTTCATCAATGTCCGTTGCAAGTATCCTGATTTTGTCAAGAGGCAGAAATTTGCTTAACAGCATAACCAATGAATATGGTTCATCTCCGGTTGAGCAGGCTGCACTCCATATCTTAATTCCATGTCCGAATTTACTTATCAGATTCGGGAACACCTTGTCTTCAAGATACTGCCATTGTTCAGGATTTCTGTAAAATTCCGAAACATTAATTGTAAGATAGTTAACAAATTCCTTAAAAAGCAGTGGATTGGTCTTTATTGCATCCACAAAAGCATTATATCCATTGTATTTGTGTTTGGATATAAGTGTATCAATGCGTCTCTTCATCTGCTTTTCTTTATAGGCATTCAAATCAATCTTCGTCAATCCGTAAATATCCGATTTAAATTTGGTATAATCATCATCCGTGTTAAACATAAAACCACCAGCCTTTTTATCCTTATAGTCAGATATACCGCCATGAAATGAATCATGACGGTATACATTTCATATCAACCTTCAGTTAATATAATATATTACTCTTCTGTGCTCTCTTCTGTTTCCGAAGTCTCTTCATCATCAGCAAGGAGTGCCTTGATTGAAAGGCTTATCTTTCTGTCAGGAACATTGATATCGACAACTTTTGCCTCAATCTCCTGTCCTACTGAAAGAACATCCGAAGGCTTATCAATATGTTCCTTGGAAATCTGAGATACATGAAGAAGTGCATCTACTCCAACTTCAAGTTCAACAAATGCACCGAAATCAGTCATTCTTGCAACAGTTCCCTTTACAATGCTTCCTACCGGATACTTCTCCTCAGCTGAAAGCCATGGATTCTCACTGTCAAATTTAAGACTAAGTGCAATCTTCTCGCCCTTGATATCCTTAACAAATGCTTTAACCTTATCTCCTGCTTTGAATTTCTTCTTAGGATTCTCAACTCTTCCCCATGATATCTCTGATACATGAAGAAGTCCATCAACTCCGCCGAGATCGATGAAAACGCCGAAGTCAGTTACGTTCTTAACTGTACCTTCAACTACCTGTCCAACCTCAAGTCTTGCAAGAGCTTCTTCTTTAAGCTTAGCTCTCTCTGCAGCTACAAGCTGTCTGCGGTCACCGATGATACGTCTCTTTCTCGGATTGAACTCTGTAATTACAAATTCAATTTCCTGATTAGCATATTTGCTTAAATCTTTCTCATATACGTCTGAAATGAGGCTTGCAGGTATAAATACCTTAGCTTCATCAACAGTTACAACAACGCCGCCGTCAAGCACCTGTGTAACCTTAGCTTTGAGAATTTCTTTATTCTCAAATGCTTCTTCAAGTCTCTTGTTACCAAGTTCTGCTGCAAGTCTCTTGTATGACAATGAAACATATCCGTCACCGTCATTCACTCTGATAACCTTAGCCTTGATAACGTCTCCTTCCTTAACAACAGTGCGAAGATCGAGACCAGGTGTATTGGTATATTCGTTACGAACGATTATACCGTCTGCTTTATATCCAATGTTAAGAATGATTTCATCTTCCTTAACCGCAATAACCTTACCGTCGACAACCTCCCCTGTATGTATAGTTTTTAATGATTCTTCCAATAACTGTTCAAAACTTAAATCTGACATTTCGCTTGAACCTCCTCGATTATATTCTGTGGGGTGGATGCCCCCGCTGTTATACCGATTCTGTCAAACTTCTTAAGTTCTTCAAAATCCATATCAGCCGCAGTCCGAATAAAATATGTATGTGTGCATCTTTCCCTGCATATATCGTAGAGCTTACATGCATTGGAACTGTTACGGCTTCCTATGACAATCATGGCATCCGATTCCGCTGCAATCGCGGCAGCCTCTTTCTGCCTCTCTTCTGTCGCACTGCATATTGTATTCAAAACATCTATTTTATCATAACTGTTTTTTTGAAAAATTTCAACCAAATATTGAAATTTATTGAAATTATATGTCGTTTGTGCCACAACACATAACTTTTTATGGTGTCCGGCTTCATTTTCCAAAAAAATACAAGCCTCTGACTCGTCTGCAATAACGGTTGAATCATCTGCACAGCTCTTGATTCCCTGTACTTCAGGATGGTTTTTGTCACCTACGATAATAACATGCGTACCCTCAGCTGATGCTTTTCGGACTATCTGATGTATTTTTAACACAAACGGGCATGTCGCGTCAACTAACTTATGTCCGCTTTCCTCTATTATGCGATAAATTTCCTCAGGAACGCCATGGGCGCGGATTATTACCGTTCCTTTTGGTGCTTTTTTTATATCTTCCGGAGTTTCAAGAACTTTAACACCCCGTCTTGTGAGGTCATTTACAACTTCTTCATTATGAATGACCGGACCGTATGTGTATACATTGCCGTTGCCGGCATGCTCATATACCATGTCAACTGCCCTTTTTACGCCGAAGCAAAAGCCTGCACTTCTGGCCGTTGTTACTCTCACCCGAATCACTCCTTTATCGCATCGCGGTATGCTTTGATAATAGCGGCGGTTACCTGGTTGATATCCATATCCGATGAATCTATAAGCACTGCATCATCTGCCTGCTTAAGCGGTGCAACATCCCTGTGCATGTCCCTGTAGTCGCGCTCCTCTATATCCTTCTTAATGGCTTCCATGTCAGCCGGAATACCCTTGTCAACAAGTTCATCATATCTTCTCTTTGCCCTGGTGGTAACGCTTGCGGTAAGGTAAATCTTGCATACGGCATCCGGCAGGACGCATGTTCCGATATCTCTTCCGTCCATAATCACGCTCTTTGTGGCGGCAATCTGTCTTTGAAGTTCAAGGAGCTTGGTTCTGACTGCCGGATATACCGAAATTGCCGATGTCATATTGCCGATCCGTTCCTCGCGGAGCCTTCCGGTAACATTGACTCCGTTAAGTATAATCTGCTGCGCTCCGTCTTCATATTCTATTTCTATCGAAATATCATCACACGCAGCGCTTATTGACTTTTCATCATCCTGTGAAATTCCGTGGTCAGCCATATATACTGCCATTGCCCTGAACATCGCTCCGGTGTCAACATATGTGAACGATAACTCCTTGGCTGCCTTCTTGGCTATTGTGCTTTTGCCTGCTCCGGCAGGTCCGTCGATTGCGATACTCTGTATCATATCATATTCCTCCATAATAATTATATATTCTGTGATATTCCGGCAAGATATCCGGTAGACCATGCGACCTGCAGGTTAAATCCTCCCGTCACTGCATCTACATCTATCATCTCTCCGGCAAAATAAAGTCCTTTTATAAGTTTTGATTCCATTGTGGATGAATCTATTTCCTTAACATCCACACCGCCGTGCGTGATAATCGCTTCATTAAAACCGCGAAGTCCCGTAAGAGTCAGGTCAAAATTCTTAATAAGCTTTACAAGTCCCTGCCTCTTATCTCTGGTTATTTCATTAACGCGGCATTGTGCATCTATTCCCGACCTTTCTATAATAACAGGAATCAGGGATTTGGGAAACAGTTTATCCAGTGAATTCATAAATTTTCTGTTAATATTAGCTTCAAAATCCCTTAAAATCCTGGCATCAAGCTGTTTTTCGTCAAGTGCCGGTTTCAAATCGATCACAAGTCTTAACGGTCTTTTCCTGATAATATCAACTGCGTATGAGCTGGCGCTTAACACAGTCGGCCCGCTGACACCGAAATGTGTAAAAAGCAATTCTCCAAAATCTTCATATATCTTATGGTCTCCGTCATATATTGTCACACCGCAGTTTCTAAGCGATAAGCCCTGCAATTCCTTAACCCACTCCTCGGCTGCGGTAAAAGGGACCAGCGCCGGCATGCATTTGGTTATGTGGTGTCCGAGCTTTGAAGCCATCGTATGCCCATCGCCCGTAGAGCCCGTGGATGGATAGGAATATCCGCCGGTCGCAAGGATTACATTATCACATTCTATATCACATCCATTGACTCTTACGCCTGTTACATGTCCATTTTCTGTGAAAATGTCGCTTACATGGCTGTCAAGATTAATGTCCACCTTATTCTCACGCATAGCCCGTATCAACGCATTTATGACATCGTAGGATTTGTCCGATTGCGGAAAAACCCTGTTGCCACGCTCTGTTTTAAGCGGGCAGCCCCATTCTTCCATAAAGCTCTGCACCATATTATTGTCAAAAGTGTAAATCGGGCTGTACATAAATTTAGGATTGGTTACTATATTACCCAAAAGATCCTGCGTTTCACAGGCATTTGTTACATTACATCTGCCCTTGCCGGTAATATATACTTTTTTGCCGAGTTTTTCATTTTTTTCGTAGAGGGAAACCTCATTCCCACACATAGCGGCCGCATATGCTGCCATCATTCCGGCAGCCCCGCCGCCGATAACTATTGTTTTTGCCATTATTTTAATTTCCTTAAATCCCGAATAAGTTCTTCATCGAGATAATTGATTTCATCATTATTAGATATTCTGTAGTCTTCCCAGACTGTGCCGAGTTTTTCAAGTCTTCCCAGAACCTTCCGCGAATTGCGGATGCACAATGCTACTATAAGTGCATTGATAAGTGAAAGCGGTGCCGCAAGTGAATCCACTATCCCAGCCATGTCCGTCCTTGCAAAAAGATTGCATGAAGAATACAAATTCATCGGCGAATGTATATTATCAGTTATAGCGATAACACGTGCATTACAGTTGTTTGCAAATTCCATGGCTTTGAGTGTGCGCATTGAATATCTCGGAAAGCTGATTCCGATAAAAACATCATCACTGCTTATATCGATCATCTGTTCAAATATCTCGCCCGAACTGTTTGTCCCGACTATTTCAACATCATCGGCAATCATTTTCAGATAAAATCCGAGAAACTGTGCAAGCGCTGCACTGCTTCTTAGTCCCATAACATATATCTTACGCGCTCCGGCAATTGTGTCAACTGCTACATCAAACGCCTTAACATCAAGATTGTCAAGAGTATCCTGAATCTTACATGCATCGCCCTTCATGACATAGTCAAGAATCCCCGGATGTGTGAGCGAACTGTCCGATATATCTATCGTCTGTATTCTGTTAAGTCTGCCGCGTATCACTCTGCCAAGCTCTTCCTGAAACTGTGGAAAACCCTTAAACCCCAGCTTCATAGCAAAGCGGACAACCGTTGACTCGCTGACTCCGGCATGTTCTCCAAGTTCTGCCGCCGTCATAAATGCTGCGGCATCCGTATTTTCAATTATATAATGGGCAAGAGCCTTGTTGCCTTTGCTGAACTGCGGCATGCCATCCTTCATCACACTGATTATGTCCGTATCCATTATTTATCATCCACCTTGTCGTAAGTGTCCAGAAAACTGTGTTTACCGTTACCGTCCTTATATGCTATAACTGTGCTGAGATTTACATTCTCGACACTTTTAAATATATTTCCTTCAACAAAAGGGTTCGTCTGCTTCAATTCCCTGATGAGTTTCTTTACTTCCTGACGTTTGGAAGGATTAGCTCCGTTCTCACCGCATGTCGTGCAAGTCTCCGTGAATTTACATGCACATTGTATAAAATACAAATCATTGTAATCACGCCATGCCTTTATATCATCTTCTCTTATAAGATACATCGGGCGGATAAGTTCCATTCCTTCAAAATTCGTGCTGTGAAGCTTTGGCATCATTGTCTGCACCTGTGCTCCGTAAAGCATTCCCATAAGAATTGTCTCTATAACATCATCATAGTGGTGGCCCAGCGCTATTTTGTTGCACCCGAGTTCTTTAGCCTTGTTATAGAGATGTCCGCGGCGCATTCTCGCACACAGATAGCAAGGCGATTTCTCAACATGCAGAACCGATTCAAATATATCTGTCTCAAATATAGTGACCGGAATCTCCAATTTGGCCGCATTACCCTCAATAATCTTACGGTTAGCCTCATTGTATCCGGGATCCATTACCATAAACACAAGATCGAAATCAAATTTATTATGAAGCTTAAGCTCCTGAAAAAGCTTTGCCATAAGCATAGAATCCTTGCCGCCGGAAATACATACCGCTATCTTATCACCCGGTTTTACAAGTTCGTATTCGTTTATTGCTTTGGTAAACTTACACCAGATTGATTTATGAAACTTCTTGCGGATACTTTTTTCGGCGCGTTTTGCAACGCTTTCTTCTTCGCCGTCCGCATTTACCGGTGCCTGCGGATCCTTAAGCTTATCCAGAAGCCAACCCTGATAACCGCCCTCAAGACTTAACGCATTAAAACCTCTCTCACAAAGCAGATCTGCTATAACGCCGCTTGATAAGCCTTTCTTGCAGCACACTATTACCGGATGTGTCATATCGCCGTCATTCCATTTCGCCGATATTTTATCCTTAAGAAAATCACATAATCCGTCAATCAGTTCCATATCTCCACTTTGTTCAATCTCCGCCGTGGTGAAATTAACCGCACCCGGAACATGTCCGTGCATATAAGAGATATCATCTCTTATATCAAGTGTAAGATACTGTGCCGGGTCCATTTTTTTCATATCATCTATATTAATGTCATTCATTAAAAAGCTCCTCGCAATATGCTCTAATATATAATTAGTAACATATTTTGAGGAGTTTTTCAATCGTTAATGTTGTTTCAGGAGTTCATCTATATATTCCTTATATACTCCGTCGACATTCATATTCTTAAGTGCCGCATACCACGAATTATCTTCTTCACTGCATTTAAGATGTTCCCAGAACGCGTTTTTCTGTCCGTAATATTTATCCGGATCAGCTTTACGAAGTTCCATATTGTCAATCACCTTGCAGACAAGTGTTGTTCTTTCATCCTCATTAAGGTAATCGCATACAGCACTCTGTGCCAGAAGTGCCTCATCAAACTCTAATCCTTTGGAACTGTAATTCATGTCACTTTTCTTTGGAATAGATGTCTGAACATAGTGTTCATACAAGGCCTTAGGATAATCTTCATATGCGTAAAAATCATCAAGGCTCTCATTATGCTGCTTTATAGCATCATATAATGCATCTCCATCTACATCTTCATACAGCATAATATCTGATGGTCCCTGCACAAATTCATACCATTGCTCTTTGTACTCTTTTAGAACAGCGTCCGATACATATTCAGAAGTAAAATCTCTCATTGCCTTCATTGCGATCAATTGACCCGATACAAAATCCTTTATATCTCCTGCATCCGACGGATAATTCATATTCTGTACGGTTGTATACCATTTATTATACTCTCCTTCCCATATAACATTATTGATAAATGGGCTGCTTCCCGTCACAGAATATGCGTCTTTCCTGCGTTTTACAGCCTTTTCAAGCACTTTATCAATAACTTTGGAACGCATGCTTTCATCCAGCTTATCGTACGTGCAGCTTTGGGACAACATCACTTCATCGTATATATCTGACATAACAGATTCACCCGCTCCGTCCGGAAGTTCTCCAAGCACATATGATTTATACGCATACTCGGCATAATCATCACGCAGAAGAAGGGCTTTGAGTTCAGGTGTCAGGTTTTCCCATAATTCAACGGTTCTGTCAACTGATTTACAATAATCGTATCCGTACGATATACCTTCATCAAGAAGTCTATCCCTTTCCTTGACCGTCAGATCAAGCATACCTGATAAGCATGCAGCATCCACAACTGATATTTTTTTCCTTGACTTATAATATAAATCCCACGTTGAAACATTTTCCATTGCATCAACTGTCTCTGTTTCTTTCTCGGTAACCGCTGTTTTGGATTCCGATGCCGGTCTCTTGGCGCATCCTGACAGACATAATGCTGCCACAATTACCGGGATTAAAATTTTCTTATAACTAACCATATGATTCCTCCCTTTATTAAGATTTTCTATATGATTAATTATAATATGCCATAGTGTGGCAGGTCAATAACCGTTGTAAAATTTAACAATTTCGTAACATTTATCAATTTCCATCGGAGCAGTTGGCCGCATCTATCGCAATCACAAGCATAAGACCCATAAGTTCCTCTTCAGGATTCATAATGTCAATTACATATGTATCGCCCCAGCGGAACAATTCCTTGCTTATGTGCATAACCGCATGGCTGCCGTCGTACACATCATAGTCCCATCCCATGAAGTTCCCTTCAATGCGCCATCCGTTATAATCGACGTCATATTTAGGTTTAAACATCGTGAAGCGTTTTACCACCCTGCCGTAATACTTTCCGGCGATTTCAATTTCAAACGACGGCATAAATGTAAGCACCTTCTGTTTAATAACTCCAAGTTCGTTGCCGTTCATGTCATATACATGAATTCTGTGTCCGATCGTGAAAAACTCTGCTTTAACATAATATCTGGGATTACCCGCCGAATCATACACGTCATATGTATCGGTAAAACTGAACACCTTCTGCTTAATAAGTAACTGCATACATTCACTCTCCTTAATCATTTTTCCGGCAATTCCACATCCCTGATAATCAGGATGCACAAGGACATAATGTATCTGTGCAAGCATTTCCGTATCGTCAAGAACTTTCGCAAGTCCGACAAGCCTTTCATCATCCCATACTGTGAGCACCGTTGACGAATTCATAAGCGCTTTGTACAGACATTCGGCTCTCCGTTAGCACATGTGGCAAGATCCCACATACCATTTTTTATTACTTTGATCACTGATTCATTTAACATTTTAATATACCTCCGTTTTCTGTTGATATACTTATGTTAATGAATTTACTTCCGTTATGGAAGATATTAACAAATTTATAAGTCACTACTAAATTTCATAGTGTTCTGAATTTATTGAGTACCGAATCAGGAATATGACAAAGATATCCGTCCTCCGGGAACCGCTCCAGATGATGCTGATGTTCATCCGCGCTTCTGACATAATTGGTAAGCGGCAATACTTCAACAGCTATCTTATCTCTGTCTTCACGACTGTTTATAAAGGCTTTTGCTTCGTCAAGATGTTTGGATGCTGTACTGTATATGCCGGTCCTGTACTTTTTCCCCACATCAACACCCTGCTTATCGATGCTGTACGGGTCTATGATTTCAAAAAGATGCTCCATCAGTGCGGAAATTGTAGTTATTTTATCATCAAAAACCACCTTCACGCACTCTGCATATCCGTCATACGGGCCATCCAGAAAATTTGACTTTCCGTTGGCTCTTCCTGCCTCCGTCATGATGACTCCTGGCAGACTGTCAAAAAAATGCTGCACACCCCACAGACATCCTCCGGCTATGTAAACCGTTTCCATAATAAGAGCTCCTCCTTCTATAAAAACGGGATCATATATACAGGCAGATAATTTATTCCATTTGCCCATTTATAATCCTTTGTATGAACAACATACTTATCCCTTATACGGGAACTAAATTTATTGCAAAATACATCCAATGATTTATGGCTTCTGTAATTGCCGGATTTCACTTCAATCGGGCATATTTTATCGCCTACAGAAATCAGAAAATCAATTTCATACAAACGATGTGATGTTTCACTTCGCATTGTATAGTAAAATAAGTTATTTCCTTTAGCAATCAACATCTGAGCCACAACATTTTCGTATACATATCCTAAATTGACTTCCAGTTTATCGGAAAGCAATTTATTGTATATCACATTTTCGGTATAGTTTTTGTCTTTAAATGCAAGTGTAACAAATAAGCCTACATCGGATAAAAACAGCTTATACCGTCCCGAATCCTTAACTAACGACATTCCAATACCGGGATCGTTTGCATGATAGGCTATATTGACCGTATATGAATTGAGCATATCCGGTATTATTTCACGTACATATTCAAGTCTTGCGCCTTCTCTTGCATTTGATAAAATATATCTTGACGCATTACTGCTAAGGTTAGCCGGGATTGCATCATAAACATCTCCTGCAAGACCTGTTCCATCCACCTTGACAAAATCTTCTTCATATAAATCAATAATTTCTCTCTTTGTCTCATCTACAGCCTGAAGATTATTTGTCTCCAAGTATGTTTCTATAGCCTGCGGCATACCTCCGATCAACATATATAATCTGAATCTTCGCATAAGGTTTCTATGCAATGCATTTCCGGCAGACTTTTTACTTTTCAATAACGACTTGATTGTATCGGCCGTTATTTCATCTCCAACCGCCCATAAAAATTCTTCAAAATCCATTGGATACATAGATATCTTATGTTCTTCACTCGGAATTAATATGTTTCTGGTGTTCTTTTTTACGGACAAAAGTGAGCCTGTCTCAATATACTTATATCTTCCGTCTGCCACAAGATACTTAATAGCCTGTCTTGCCCGCGGAAAAAGCTGTACCTCGTCAAATATTATTACCGACTCTTTCTCATACAATCTGACTCCGGTAAACTGCTGCAGCTGAAGAAAGAAAAAATCAAGATTATACATATCGTCAAACAGTCCTGTAATCTCTTTGCTTGTATGTGCAAAATCAATCAGTATATATGACTTGAATTCTTTCTTTGCAAACTCCTCCACAATAGTGGATTTTCCAACTCGTCTTGCCCCTTTTATTAAAAGCGCATACTTTTCACTTCGTTCTTCTTTCCACTCAAGTATTTCTTTATATATTTTCCTTCTAAATACCGGATTTCCCATAAAATTTTCACCTCTTATCAGCATTATAACGCAAATCCCCGTTCATGTAAACTCTATTTCTGCGCAAATCCCCATTCGCGCAAGCTCTATTCCCGCGCAAATCCCCGTTCACGCATGTTCTGTTATTGTTTCTCAGGCATATACCAATAAGAATGACTGCCGCTTAAAAATGTTACTGAGTTTTTGGGCATCTGCGTCACAGCAAAAAATACATTGCAGAAATCACCCGTACCCATTGAAATCGAGAACACTCCCAGATACCCCAAAAACGTCCAACCCGGATTGAACACAAAGAGCAAAAGCGGTATGAATCCAAAACAGATTGTCGGAAATAAACTCATCCAGATAAATCTCCCTTTAGTAAGGTCCTCCGTACTTGTCACAAAAAGCATCATGTTTTGTGGGCTGGCATACATAAAGACCTCGCCCTTCATCCATATTGCATGTAAAAATTCATGCGGAACCATAAGCAGTAATGCCGCTAATACACCCCACATATTATATTTACGTCCCGAATAAAAAAAAGCAAAAACCGCCAATACCAGAAGTATTACAAATGCAAGCAGGTTAGCAATAACAGCAAATTTTTTTAAATCGGGTTCCCTGAACATAACTGCTCCTTCCTGAATACGTGCCGGAAGGCTGCTCTCTTCTTTATATTTTCCCATATATCTAAATGACTTCATTATAAATTCCTCCATCCAATGTATCCTGTCATTATATCATAAAAAATAACAGCATTATATATCACTTTCGTAACATATAATACTGTTACAGTGGACCTGGCGGGAGTCGAACCCGCGTCCGAAAACCTATCCATCGTACTTCTACAAGCTTAGTCAGTTATTTAACATTCCCTCTCACGGACTTGAACAGACACAATTCCGTGTTCAGTAGCTTCATAATACGCCCGCGCGTTCAAAGCTTTACGCGTGTCGTTTCCCGCAAAGTCGATGCCAGATTCTTAATGTGCGGGTGCACTAAGGCTGACAGCTGCCATTAGGCAGCGATTGCTAAATTATCTTCAGCGTTTATATTTAGTGTGGAATTTAACGCATTGCCATACGGCTTGCTTCTCCGAATTCAAAATCCCCGTCGAAACCTGTACAAGCCCTGATATATTATCAAGCCGGACCGCATATGCGGCCTTGCGGCTAGATATTCTTGATTTTGAAATCGCGTTCGTTCTCACGGCGCTGGTCTTTCTTGGCGATATCCTGACGCTTGTCATAAAGCTTCTTGCCTCGTCCGAGACCTATCTCTATCTTGACCAGTCCATTCTTCATATATACCTGAAGAGGAACGATTGTATATCCCTTCTCCACTGTCTTGCCGGCGAGCTTGTTAATCTCACTGCGGTGAAGTAAGAGCTTTCGCACCCTTACCGGGTCGCGGTTGAATATGTTGCCCTTCTCATACGGGCTTATATGCATATTATAAATGAAAACTTCATTTTTTTCAATCTTAATATAAGATTCTTTTATGCTGGCCTTTCCCATGCGGACCGACTTGACCTCGGTTCCGTATAGTTCCATTCCGGCTTCCCATTTATCTTCGATAAAATAGTCAAAATAAGCTTTCTTATTGTTGGCTACTAATTTAAAGCCTCCGTCTTTCTTTTTCTCCATCTCGATCACCCAATCATCTTAAAATCAATTATTCTCTGTAATTTATCGGCACCGATACACTTGACCTTAACCTGTTCGCCGAGACGATATGTTTTCCCGGTAGCCTCTCCGACCATTTCATAATGTTCTTCGTCATATTTGAAATAATCTCCGTCAAGTGCCGTTACATGAACCATTCCTTCAATTGTATCCGGAAGTTCCACATAAATTCCCCAGGCTGTAATTCCTGATATCACACCGTCAAAAATCTCTCCGATATGTCCTGCCATGTATTCGGTTTTCTTCATCTTCTCTACATCACGCTCGGCATCATCAGCTCTTCTCTCCGTCCGGCTCGCCTGTTTGGTGACATCCGGAAGAATCTTGTTGTAGTGTGATGTACGCTTATCATCCATTCTGCCGTGAAGACATTCCTTGATAATACGATGTATCTGTAAATCCGGATATCTTCTTATCGGTGAAGTAAAATGCGTATAATACTTGGCTGCAAGTCCGAAATGTCCGCTGCAGTCCGTCGTATACTGCGCTCTTTTCATGGAACGCAATGTAAGTCTTGAAAGCAGTGCCTCCTCGTCCGATCCGTCTATTTTCTCAAGCAGTTTCTGTAATTCCTTTGGATGGATTTCATCATTGCTTATTCTTATTGAATAGCCGAAATTATTGATAAAAGCCGCAAGTGAACGGATTTTCTCCGGATCCGGATTATCATGCGTACGATACACGAACGGTACTTCCTGCCAGAAATAATCTTCCGCCACAGTTTCATTGGCGATAAGCATAAAATCTTCGATAATCTTTGTGGCAGCATTGCGTTCGTAAGGTTTTACCGACACCGGATGTCCTTTATCATCTAATACAATCTTACATTCCGGAAAATCAAAATCTATTGAGCCGCGGCTGTGTCTTTTCTTACGGAGGATCAATGCCAGCTCGTCCATCATCATAAACATCGGTATAAAATCCCTGTATTCGTCCGATAAATCCTTATCACTGCCGTCTATCAGCTTCTGTACCTGCGTATACGACATACGACGGTCAACATTTATAACCGTCTCACAAATCTCATGATCGATCACATTGCCTTTGGCATCAATTGTCATTATACAGCTTAACGCCAGCCTGTCAACGCCCTGGTTAAGTGAGCAGATTCCGTTGCTTAACTTGTGCGGAAGCATTGGAATTACACGGTCCACAAGATATACACTTGTACCTCTTTCAAGAGCTTCCTTGTCAAGCGAAGAATGTTCTGTGACATAATTGGATACATCCGCAATATGCACACCCAGACGATAGTTATCACCATCCCTTGTAAGGGTAACCGCATCATCCAGATCCTTGGCGTCCTCTCCGTCAATCGTGACAGTCTGCCAGTCACGGCAGTCCTTGCGGCCTTCAATATCTTCGGCAGCCACACTGTCCGGTATATCATTAAGTGAATCAGTTACCTCCTGCGGAAATTCCGTTGGGATATCATATCCGAGAACTATCGACATGATATCTGTGCCCGGATCATCAACATGTCCTATAATATCTATGACGTCGCCCTCCGGATTATGCTTATCATCTCCGTATGATGTCAGTTTTACCACAACTTTATGACCGGTAACCGCGCCCTTGTTATGTCCTGATGCAATATAAATATCCCTCGCAAACCTAAGATTATCCGGGATTACAAAACCGTATTTACCGTCCTTTTCATAAGTACCTACTATATTAAGTGTACCGCGTTCGATTACCTTTATTATCCGGCCTTCACGCCTTCTGCCATCCTTGGCCTCGCTTGTGATCACGACCTGGACTTTATCGTTGTGAAGCGCTCCGTTAATGTCCTTCTCCGCAATATAAATATCCTGTCCCGGTTCATCCTCTATAACAACAAATCCAAAACCTTTCTGCGTGCTCTCAAATGTACCGACAATTGCCGTATTCTCAGCCTTGCCGTATTTGCCCTTCTTCGAAATACCGATTTTGCCTTCAAGTACAAGTGCATCCAGTACTTCCATGAGTGCCGGGCGGTCCTCCTTGCTGATTCCGAGAAGAATGGCGATTTCCTTAGCCTTCATCGGTACATACATCTTGTCATGTATAAGGTCATTTATTACTTTTTTTCTTTTTTCAAATGATGCATTATCCATAATGCGTTATCTCCTTCTTCCCGTCAAAAAAACCTCCCGGCATATCCAGGAGGTCATAAGTTCATAAGTATAAGCTTAATTAAACCACTTGAGGTTGAGTACAAGCGCTGCTATAAAAAATACAACCGCAAGTATCTTAGTAGTCTTCTCAAGAGCACCTTCCATAGAACGGCCCTTATTCTTACCCCAATATGTGTCAGCCATACCGCTTATGGAACCAAGTCCGGCTTCCTTGCCTTCCTGCATAAGAACCACAATCGTAAGTACGATACAATCTATAATTAATAAAACCGAAATTATCATCTTAGCAACTTCCACTGTTAATCTCTCCTTAAAACAAATATATATACGCGTTTTCTCACGCAAAACTGAGTATAACATAAATAAAGTTTATTTGCAATAGCCAAATTCAAAAAATGCCGGCCTTTCATATCAGCAATTTAAAGCATTAAACAGTTGCGGTATGGCAGCAATTCTGCTACAATATGCATAGTTTATTACTAGGAGCAGAATTATGATTACAGCAGGTTTTATAGGTCTCGGACTAATAGGCGGTTCAATCGCCAGAGCTTTCAAGAAGAACTGTCCGGGAATTCACATAACAGCATATAACAGAAGTCCGGAACCGTTAGCCAGAGCGGTATCTGACGGTATCGTTGACACACCGGTACATGAAGTCGGCAGCGAGTTCGGAGATTGTGACATTATTTTTCTGTGTACACCAGTTGAACATAATCTTACATACCTTTCACTTCTTAAGAATATAATTAAGCCGGGATGCATAATAACAGACGTCGGAAGCGTCAAGGGATATATCCACCGGATTGTTCACAATCTGGGTATGGAAGAATGTTTTATTGGCGGACATCCAATGGCAGGTTCCGAGAAGACCGGATATCAGGCATCTTCCGATATTCTGCTTGAAAACGCTTATTACGCAATAACGCCTACGCCGCTCACATCGGATCGTAACCTTTCTTTGTACACTGAACTGGTACGGCTTACAGGTGCCATTCCTATTATAACCGATCCGGACAAACATGACTTCGCAGTCGCCGGTATAAGCCATGTTCCTCATCTTATAGCTTCAAGTCTGGTAAATCTCGTCCGGGATAACGATACCGATGACCAGCTGATGCGTATGCTCGCAGCCGGCGGATTTAAAGATATGACACGAATCGCCTCATCTTCGTCAGACATGTGGTCACAGATTTGCGCCACCAATCCCGATGCAATAGTGAAACTTCTTGACATATATATAAGTTCTCTTACGGACATACGCAATGAAGTCGCTGACGGCAACAGGACCGCCATTGCAGATATGTTTATCAGATCCAAGGAATACCGTGACTCAATCAATGTCGGTGCAAGAGGTCCTATGCTGCCTCGCAATGTAATATATTGCAGTATTGAAGATCGGGAGGGTGCATTGAGTGAAATCACTTCTCTTCTGTCTGATAACCGGATCAACATCCAGAATATAGAAATTGTCCATAACAGAGAATTTATGGACGGCGTACTTATGATTGAATTCTATGACAAGAATGCCATGAATGCCGCTTCGGCACTTCTTCTTGCCAAGAATTACACATTACACAAATAAACAGGAGATATAATAATGGATTTTCATAAAAAAACACATATAAACGGTACAATTAAAGTACCCGGAGACAAATCAATATCACACCGTGCCGTTATGTTCGGTTCGATTGCAAGTGGAACGACTGAAATCACCGATTTTCTGCAGGGAGCAGACTGCCTTTCCACAATCAGCTGTTTTAATAAAATGGGTGTTGATATAGTTAACAGTAACGGCTCTGTCATTGTTAAGGGCCGCGGGCTTCACGGACTTAAAGCGCCAGAAGGTATTCTTGATGTCGGCAACAGCGGCACGACAACCAGACTTATAAGCGGTATCCTTGCCGGTCAGAACTTCACTTCGGTTCTCGACGGCGACGCTTCCATAAGGAGGCGTCCTATGGATCGTATTATTAATCCCCTCCGCATGATGAATGCCGATATCAGCGGACACGATAACACTACATTGGCTCCTCTCACAATCAACGGTCACGCACTTAATGCTATAGATTATAATTCTCCCGTCGCAAGTGCACAGGTAAAATCGTGTGTACTGCTCGCCGGATTGTATGCCGACGGCCGCACAAGTGTAACTGAACCGTCCTTATCAAGAAATCATACTGAGCTTATGCTCTCTTCTTTCGGTGCAAATATTTACTCCGAAGGACTTACCTCGTATATTGAACCGGTTGACGAATTATATGCCCAGGAGGTTCATGTACCCGGTGATATATCATCCGCTGCCTATTTTATTGTTGCCGGACTGCTTGCGTCATCCGGAGAAATCGTTATAGAAAACGTCGGTATCAATCCTACCCGTGATGGCATTCTCCGTGTATGCCAGGCAATGGGTGGCAGCATAACAATTATGAACAGGCGAATCTCCGGAGGTGAACCTGTAGCAGACCTGCTTGTTAAACCATCATCACTTCACGGAACAGTTATTGAAGGTAATATCATTCCAACACTTATAGACGAACTTCCGGTCATTGCCGTACTTGCCGCTTACGCGGACGGTCAGACTATCATTAAGGATGCCGCCGAACTTAAAGTTAAAGAAAGCAACCGTATCGATACAGTTGTTTCCAATCTTAAAGCAATGGGTGCTGACATTGCCGCTACGGATGACGGAATGATCATTAACGGCGGCCGTTCATTACACGGTGCATTAATTGACAGTTATTCAGACCATAGAATTGCAATGTCTTTTGCCATCGCCTCATTGAAAGCGGATGGAACAACCACAATCAAAGATGCCGAGTGCGTTAATATATCGTATCCGGATTTCTATAATGACCTTAATTCAATCTGCCGATAATTTATTTCATAGTCAATTCCATGTCAATGAGCCTCGCAAGAGGCTCCATTGCATTATATACCTCTTCATATGTATTGGTCTGCGCGCCGGCCTCTATCAGCATTGAACGCGGGACATGATGCAGGCAGTATCTGTATCCCGATATGTATATGCATCTGAACAAATCCGGATAATTAATTTTTCCCAGCAAAAACATCTTATATGTCATAGCAAGATTTTCCGTGATGTACGGATTCGGCAGATAATCTATTTCTCCCTGTTCCTTGGTATAACTTATACCGTTAAAAAGCATTATCCGGGCTGTCTGCTTACCGTCTATCTCAGTAACCAGATGTTTGGATGCATCAACGCCATCACGGTGCAGATCGATGACCACCTGTATGGAAGGATTCTGTGCCAGCACCTCGTCAAGTTTTGTATTGGCATAGGTATAGGCTTCACTCCTGTCCAACACGCCTCCCGCCATATCGAACTCATCAGTAAGATGTATCACATTATATCCATACTGTTCCTGCAAAAGGCTCACCAGCCTGTCTCCCACATTCACTATGCTCATGCCATTTTCTTCCGAATCTGCAAACTTTTCCTGTGAATGTGTGTGAAAAACAAGTATCTGCGGGACGGTCGAATTCTTCTCAATTCTTAAATCTACTTGTGATATTTTATCCAGATCAAGCACCTGCGGTCTCAGGCTTGTCACTGACGGAACCACATAAAAATTATTAAGTACGTAGTTATAATCCATAAGCTTTTCCTTCGGGATGATTCCGGCCGCTGCCTCAAGTACTTTATCCATGCCATCGCCGTTTAGCTCAGTTTCTGCCAGTTCATTACTGTTTTCGCTTTCAGTCCCTGTTTCCGTTTCCGGCTCTTCTGCCATTTCTTTTTTTTCAGCCTCAGTTTCAATATATTCACCGACATCCGCTTCGACTGTTTTAATATCATCTCCGCCATTATACAGGCTGCCCACAGGATAAAATTCTCTCATAATGAGATCAGACATCTCAAATTCCCTGTTACTATCGTCCCAGCATTCTGCCGTTATAAAAGACGCTGCTATTGTCTCAAGTGATTTTTCCCGTACTTTATCCCAGAAATCCTGTGAAATCTTCCGACAGCCCTTCAACATGAGAAAAACCATCACAATAATAATCAATATTATTATGATTTTTTTAAGCCAATTTCCATTGATTCCATGCTGTCTGCGAAGCCATTGATATTTATTCATCCGACACGCTCTTTCATACTTATATACTCATCCATCCGGACTGATACAGTATATTCCGGCAATACCGGTGATATTCATTATTTACCGTCTGTCAAAGCCCATGCATATATTAATCCCTTCGGATATCGTATAACTTACTCTTTTAATTATCGCATCAATATCCTTTGATGTAACATACATAAGCTTATACTCATCGGAAATCTGCACCGGATCCTCGACGTTGTTGCGTTTTACACTATCATAAATAAGAGTTGAAGCATCCACAACTGTCGGTACTCCGATTGCAATCACCGGTATTCCCATGCTTTTCTTCGTTATTGCCTGTCTGTTATTTCCCACACCTGAGCCAGGATGTATTCCCGTGTCCGTAATCTGAATTGTCGTGTTCAGTCTTTTAATTCCTCTTGCCGCAAGTGCATCAACTGCAATAAGTATATCAGGTTTTGTTTTTCTTATTATACCGCTTATAATTTCACATGTGTCCATTCCGGTCTGTGCCATAACTCCCGGGACGATTGCACTTGTCACCGCAAATGCGCCTTCCACTTCATCATATCCCATAAATTCCACAATATGCCTTGTTATGAACAGATTTGATACTACTTCCGGTCCCAGTGCATCAGATGTGGCCTCCCGGTTCCCAAGTCCTACCACAAGCACCTTCGGAATTCTGTTGTCCCAGCTATACGATGCCATAATAAGTTTCCTTAATTCGTTGGCAAGAGCTTTTGATATTTCCCTGTGGCTTCCTTCATCATCCTCCATAAGAGCGGGCACCTCCATGGTTATATACGTCCCGACAGGTCTTTTTATCGCATTGGCTCCGGTTCTGTTAAGTACTTCCATTTTAACAACATTTATATTATTGGAGCAGTCTTTTTCTTCGGTAATTCTGACTCCCTTAATTGCATCATTATCTTTTGATATATTATTTTTAGCCTCCAGTGCAAGGTCGGTTCTTACCTGGGTAAGTGCATTTTTCTTCATAATCCGCCCCCTTATCATAATTCTTTTGTTATTTTGTGTAATTTTTATGTAATTATGTATTGACATTCATTGAATCGTATTATAAAATATCATAGTGTGTTTATGTCGAAATGCCCGTGTCTGTTTTGACATTAACGATATAATATTTTTTACAAATAATTGGAGGTGCCTGAATTGGCTAATATCAAATCTGCTAAGAAAAGAATTTTAGTTACAGCTACTAAGGCCGAGAAAAACAAGGCCATCAAGTCAAAGATCAAAACTTACATTAAGAAGGTTGAGGCTGCTGTTGAAGCTGCTGATAAGACCGCTGCTACAGAGGCTCTTAAGGTTGCTACAGTTGAAATCGACAAAGCTTGTTCAAAGGGTGTATACCACAAGAACAATGCTGCAAGAAAGGTTTCACGTCTTACCAATCTCGTTAATGGAATGAACTAATATAATATTGTGATGTTAATCGGCTGCACATCATAATATATTTTAAAGGGACTGCTTTCGGGCAGTCCCTTTTATTGTTATTTTCCCGCTATGAAATTCCTGAGCCACTTACCTGTCTCCGACAGTTCCGAATCGGTCCATCCCGAAAGTTTCGAACATGACGATGCGATAAGTGCTGATGTTTCCGCTTTATTGCATAAACTCCAGCCCACATATGATACATTGTTATCATTAATGAGCTTCTTCCACGCATTCGCGGAGGTACCATCTATTCCGCCGTTACCGGATGCATCACATATGCTGAACTCCGATATGAACACCGGTGTTCCGGCATTTCTTGCCGCTGTGAGCTTATTTCTTATATTATCTTTATGGGTTCCCGCATAAAAATGCAATGTATACATGACATTTTTCTTATTGGCAACCGGATTGGCTGCAACTGCATCAACATCCTGAGACCATGTCGGTGTACCGACAAGAATTATCGCATTCGGCGAATTTTTCCTTATGGTCGATATAATCGTGTCGGCATATGTCTTAATGGTATTCCAATCCACACCGCCGTTTGGCTCATTGCATATCTCATATATTACATTAACATTCTTGCTGTACTTCTTTGACATCTTGTTGAAGAATTTGACAGCCTCGTCCTTATATGTGTTAGGATTGCCGTCGCTTAGTATATGCCAGTCTATTATGACATACATTCCAAGCTCCGATGCCGCCTTTACGCCCTCGTCTATCTTAGCTTCAAGATCTGCCTTGGAACCACCGCTGCAATATCCGTTTTCCCCGGTGTACATGGCAAGTCGTACTACATTGGCTCCCCAATTATCACGCAGTGTCTTAAATGCATCCTTATTGACATATTGAGGGAACCACTGCAGTCCGTGTGTACTCACACCTTTAAGCTGGTATTTGGAACCGTTCTTGTCAACAAGGTCAACACCCTTAACGGAAAGCTGTCCGTGATTGCCAACCGGGGTGCCGCTTTCAAGCTTCGGAGGCGTATACGGTTTCACATCTTCAGTTGTCTGTGTAGTGTTACCGCTGTTATTACCATTATTACTGTTGCCGCCATTGCCTGTGTTCTGTCCGGATGCTATTGCCTCACCATTATATGTGAAATCGGATATCGCAGATGATGTTGCAATTATCATTCCAACATCGGACACGCTTGCGCCTGTTCCTATCTTGGAATTATAATCCGCCGGTCCGACAGTTATCTTATTTCCCGATATTGTGCATTTGCTGTTCCAGAACTGCTTAATTTCAGCTCCGTTTCCGGCATCAAACACGACCGTCCACGAAGATATTTCAGATGATGAAAGATTGGTTAGCGTTCCCGACAGCTGGTAACATTTCTTACCGCCTTCTTCCCAGCTGTTTACAACTTTAAAATCGGCTTTATACTTAACGGTAGTCTGCGGCTTACTTTCTTCCTGTTTCTTGGTCTCTGCTTCTTTTTCAGCAACCGGCTCTTCTTCGGTCTCTGTCACAGTTTCTGTTTCAGAGAGTTCTTTTGTCATATCAATATTCCCTGTTGTCCCATCCGGTGAATCCGTTTGACCTGCCCTGAAAACTCCTTTAACAAAGAGGATGCTTACAACCGCAGCCAGGATTACAATTACTGTAATGGCTGCTATTATTATCCTCGTTCTGGTAAAAAAAGGCTTTTTTGCCACTTCTTCTTTCTGTTCAAGTTCTTCTTTCTGATCCTTTTCGTCCATTCCCGCTTCCTCCTGTAGTGTACCTGATCACAAGCAATTCAACTGCATATTTATCTTCAATCCTGCCGGTCTTTATATCATTATCGACGCGTACGCAGTCTTCCATAGCCCGTCTGAGTTCTACAGCACCGTAATGTGATGCACCAGCCACATATCTTCCTATAAAATACGGTCTTATCCCAAGTCTGGCTGCTATCTCCTGATTCGATGCACCATCTGATTTCATATAATTAACCGCATACAGCTGTGCAAACTGTCTTCCCAATAATGCAAGTATCTTAAGCGGCGGTTCTTTGAGTTCCACAAGATCGGCATACAACTTCATAACTGTATCGACATTACCTTCGGACATGGCATTTATCATATCAAACACCCTATCTTCAGGCTGCGGCTCTATGACTGCATCAATCGCTTGCCTGTCTATTATATCTGCACTGCCAATGTATGCGATAAGCTTACAACTCTCATTATATATATTATTCATATCCGTCCCAACACGGTTGAGAAAATATATCATATCGTTCTGTGTTATTTTTTTGCCGGCTGCTCCAAACTGCTTAGCGCACCATGACATCAAATCAGATTCTTTCTGTGTCTTCATTTCGCACACATATCCGACATCATTAACTGCCTTATACAATCTGTTCCTTTTATCGACTTCACTTTCCACAAACAGAAAAACCGTCGTGTCCGGTGCATTTTTCACAGCTTCTGCCATCTCCTCCGATGCAGCTTTAAAAAGCCCGCAATCTTCTATCATTATCAGGCGCTTTTCAGCAAAAAAAGGCATAGTTCTGCTCAGATCAATGATTTCTGCCACCGGAATATCTTTTCCCTGATAATATGAAAAATTCATCGTATCATCACCACAAATGGCTTCTTTTAACTTATATTTATATATTTTCTTAAGGTAATCCTCCTCGCCGCACAATAGGTAAGCCGGCTTAAAAGTACCTTCTTTAATATGTTTAATCAGCTCTTTCATATAAACTATGATAGCACAAACAAAATATGGTTTCAAGTACATCCGCGCGGCGACGCTTTTCCGGCCGGTCACGGGTATATCCGCGCAAAATCTTTACCTGTACCCGTTGATATTTACTTTTCCATCCCGGAGGTTCACAAGCACCGCCCCTATTTCATCCGTTCTGTAAATTTCAGACCCGGCAGTGTTAATTCTATCCATTGTTTCTGTATGCGGGTGTCCATATGAATTGTCAATACCACATGAAATGATGCATGCCAACGGCGAAACTTCATCAAGAAATTCTGTACATGATGAATATTTTGAGCCATGATGCGCCGCCTTAAGCAAATCAAACGGAGCATAAGGCTGCACATACGGCAATATTTCTTTTTCCTGTTCCGATGAAATATCGCCCGTCAATAGTGCGGTAAATTTGCCATACTGAACTACCAATGTGGTAGAGTAATCATTTCTGTCGTCGCATTTATATTGATACGAAGGATGTATGCATGTTACCGTACCGTCAGCGGTTTGTATACGCATACCGGCATATATTTCCATAATATTTGATGCCGATTCTGACGCAAGTTCCCACAGATCTTCGTAGGCGTCATCAATGCATGTTGTCGATGGCATGCAAAAATTCGTTACATGTATTACAGATTCATTAAGGAGCGCCTTTAATGCACTTATGTGGTCATTATCACAATGAGTTACGATAACATAATCAAGTTCATCCACTCCCCGCGATAGCAAAAATGGTTCCAGTGTGTATTCATATAATCTGGAATTATCCGTACTTCCGCTGTCCACAAGAATTGTCGTTCCATCTTCCATTCTTATAAAAATCCCATCGCCTTGTCCGACATCCAGAAAGTCCATCTCAAAATGAGGACGTGGTTTAATAAGAATAAAAATAAGCGGAATGAGTGCGAGCAAGGTTTTAAGGCGGTGCGGTTTTTGGCTGATATAGTATATAATAAATCCGAGTACGATGTAATAGACTATAATGCGCCAGGCTGCCGGCTGTCCGCAAGTGTATACTGAACCGTTTATTTTAAGATTTCCTTCACACATTTTCTCGTATAATTTTAGTATCATGGCTCCGGGACCTATAGCAATAGTACCAAAAGCCGTATTTATGCTCCCGGCTATAATACCGGATATACCGGAAATCATCACGATTGTCATAAGAGGTACAACTATCATATTTAATAGGACAGACAGAACAGGAATCCGATAATAGTAATACATTATTAACGGAATTGTAGCAAGCTGGATTCCTATTCCGGAGAGAAGCGAGTTCAAAATTTTATTACGCGAATCAAATGCTTTACACAAAGTTGATGAGATGCAGGTAATTCCGAATACAGCAGCAAAAGAAAGCTGAAAACCGCTGTTATGAACGAGATACGGACAGTCTGCCAGCATTATTACAGCCGAAAGAGATGCACCGGACATCATATCATAACTTCGGTTTGCGACATTGGCATATACCGCCGTAATAAACATTATTAAGGCTCTGGTCTGTGATACGCCGCCTCCGGTCATAAGACCGTAAAAAATTATGAAAGCAGCTCCGCCGGCCATTGAAGCAACATCATCGGCCCCGCATCTTCTCAGTAATTTATACAGTCCCATTCCAAGCAGTGATATATGAAGTCCGGATATTGCAAGAATATGGCCTATCCCACATGCCGTAAATAAATCCGACATATCCGTATCAATTGACTCCCTGCGTCCAAGAATCATCGCTCCAAGGACCGATGCTGTCGCAGTGTCTGTTATATTATGTAAAATGTTGTCGGCTTTATCGGATATACGATCCGCAAGACTGTATATAAATACATCTGACCCGGCTGATTTGGTTATCCGGGATGCATATACAGCATATTTTATTTTTAAGGTGGCGTAATATTTCTCCAGATCAAATTCACCCGGATTAGATGCGCTTTTAAATGCAGCCGCTTTACCTGATATTTTTAGCCTGTCACGTTTCAGATATTTATCTTCCGAATACACAATACAATTTTCTGTCCGGCACTCAGTCCCATCTAACGTCACCGTCACATCCTGAAGAAAGATTTTATATCCGTTGCTGCTCTCCTTAACTAAATCAACGCTCCCTTCAAGCTGACATAAAATTTTACCACCGTCCGCTTTCAAATTCTCAAGGAACAGACTCTCTGAGTCAAATGATTTGCGCATCATAAACGATATAATAGTTATAATTGGAAAAACAAGATATAAATAATGCATTTTTCCTGATTTGACTTTAAGGATAAAGTACAGAAATGCTGCGGTAACGAAAACCGCAGGAAATACGGCTACACCTGTTTCATACAGCAATATTCCTGCCAGCATGAAAACAAGCGCGCCTGTTAACGGTCTTTTAATATAATCACTTCCTGTTTAATTGATATAAACAGCAGATACCAGATCCAAATTTCTTTCATATAAGTTGGAAAGAGGATATTTTTCCCTGAAATTATCCGTTTTATTTCCGTTGACCAGTATCTGCACCTTCTTGATACTATCAACTCCACACAAGGAATTCACTATTGAAAACAATGTTGCCTCTGCTGATACATCGGTCATTGTATCCAGAAAGGTTTCACTCAGATTCACATAACATACGCCTTCCTTTGTCGAAATGCCTAATAGCTTTATTCCGTTCGGAAGAGAACGCTGTGCGGCACTTATATCCGGACCTTCAATGAGTTTCTCAACTATCACCTGTTCAATCGGCATATTCTTATTATATGATACATACCCACGCTCTCCGACAAGACCGGTGCCATCTGCATCCGCATAATACAGAACCATTTCTCTTCGTTCAAGCATGTCATATGCATTTAACTCCGAATCGACAAAATTATTCTCGTTAAGAAGGGTGTAACCGGCAGCAGTGTTAATGTCATTACCTATTCCAGCATACATGGTCAAAGGCTTATTGTCTATGTTAAATGTCACATAATCTATCTCTTCCAGCTGAATCATTGTTTTGACAATTGATGCCCTTAAAAGGATTCTGTCAACATTATTCATGTTATTATAGCTTTCGGGTAAATCAACATAAAGGACTCTGTTGCTGATAGTAAAATCCGGTCGCCTTGACAGCTGCGCATATATACCTGAAACTCCACGGTCGGTAGATCTTGACACAAGCTTATATAATCTGTTAATTACATCATCCGTTTCCGTCTCTCTTATCTCGTATCTCTCGGAATCAAGTCCTGTTCCGCTGCTGTTCGCAGTATACACCACATATCCCGGAAGTTTACTGTCTTCCTTTTTCTCATCGGATGCACAGCCTGCCGCGCAGATAGTTCCAAGCATAACAGCCATACAAATAACAAACGCTCTCTTAAGCCTGCTCACAGTAAATCACCTCCGGTCTGTCCATGGTTAAGCGGAACACGTATCGTAAATGTCGTTCCTTCATTTTCCTTACTGTAAAGTTTAATACTTCCCTTATGCATAATTATTATACTTCTGGTTATAGATAATCCCAGTCCTGTTCCACCGGTTTCTCTCGATCTAGCCTTGTCAACTCTGTAGAATCTGTCGAAAACACGGTCAATATATTCTTTCGGAATTCCTATTCCGGTATCTGTTACCGTAATATAAAAATACTTATGGTCAGCATTGACCGAAACACGTACAGAACCGTTTGTGCGGTTATACTTAATGGCATTTTCAATTATATTAGTAATTGCAAGTGCCATTTTGACTTCGTCTATTTCTGCGGCAAACGGCCTGAAGCTCTCCATAATAAGCTCAACGTCTTTCGATTCCGCAATCGGATTCAGTCTTTTGAGGACATGTTCGACAAGCTCATTGACATTCACGGTTGAAATATTCAGTTCAGCATTCACTCTGTCAGCTTTGACAAGTGTCAGCAGATCATTTATTATCTCGTTCTCCCTGTCCATTTCGCTTACGATATCATCCATAAATTCCCTGTAAGTCTCAACCGGTGCGTCATCCATGGAAAGTAACGCCTCGGCAAGTACACGCATTGATGCCATAGGTGTCTTTAACTCATGTGAAACATTTGCCACAAATTCTTCCCTTGAATCATCCACCACCTTAATCTTGTCCAGCATCCGGTTTACAGAACAGGCTATTTTTCTATATTCATAGAAACTCTTCTCTTCAATCTGTCTGGCTTTGGCTCCATCTGTGACAAAATCAATCGAACCGCTAAGTTTTCCTAATGGTCTTACAATTACATTGGATACAAGAAAAGCGCATACGATGGCAATCATTGCTGCAACAAGTATTATCGTTACTATAATTTCCTTGATATATGTTGTCATATCAACAATCTTGCCATATGTCATCGTAATATTAATTACACCAATAATAGATGCATCATTATCCTCATTATATATTGGCAGTGAAATATCGGCCACTCCGGTCCTGGTATCGTATTTATCACTTACATTACCTTTGAGTGCTGACAATATCTGTTCACTTATAATTATTTTACCCGTCTCATAGTCATATGTATCTTTAACTATAATCCCATTGTCGTTTACTATAAGAATACGTGCCGAATATGTATACGTCATCTGATCAAGTTCAGCATCAACAATCTGGGAATTAAGAGTGTTCACATACGAACTGGAAGCTATATCGGCCGCAAGAAGATTTCCCTGTCCTTTGACTTCTATTATAATATCTTCCATTGCCTTATTTGCGTAACTTTTAGCAATAACTATTCCTCCTAAGCACAGTGGAACCATTATCGCAGCAATTATCACCAAAATAAGCACAAATCTGAGATTAAAGATACTGTTTAATTTAAATTTAGATCTGCCAGACTTGTTCTTCTTAAAATATTTACGTATGTCCGGCATCTTTATCCTGTCAAATGCCATATCCTTACCCTATTCTCACATCAATACATCACTCAAAATAATATCCGATGCCCCATTTAGTCTTTATGTATTTCGGTTTCGACGGATCAGTTTCGATTTTTTCCCTGATTCTTCTGATATGTACATCCACGGTCCGTGCGTCGCCCGGAAAATCAAATCCCCAGATGACGTTTAATAGTTTTTCCCTTGAATACACTTTACCCTTGTTTTCCGCCAGGTAAAAAATCAGATCGAATTCCTTGGACGTAAGCTCAACAGGTGTTCCTTTAATTGTGAATTTACGGCTGTCCATATCTATTCTGAGATCTCCGCTTGTAAATACACGTTCATTATTTACGGAATTGCGCTTTCCGGACAGTGACTTACGTCTTATGATAGCTTTAATCCTGGCAGCAAGCTCACGGCCTTTGTATGGCTTAACCATATAATCGTCTGCACCGCAGTCCAGCCCTGTTACCGTATCATCCTCTTCCTGCCTTGCGGTTACCATAATTATCGGAACTTCCGAAAATGCCCTTACAAGTCTGCATACTTCAAATCCGTCAAGTACCGGAAGCATTACATCCAGAACCACTGCATCATATTCATTGTCCTTTATCATTCTAAGAGCTTCCCCACCATCGTAGGCGCTGTCAACTTCCATATCATTACTCTCGAGGATTTTACTGATGCCTTTAACTATAGCAATCTCGTCATCTACGACCAATACTCTGTTCATACTTTCCCTTTCTCAAATGTCACACACAGATATAGTCTTTTATTTTGGAAAAAGCAGCCTCCTTAATGCCCGAAACATTCATGATATCCTCGATTGTACCGTATGCACCGTTCTCCTCACGGTATGCAATTATACTTGTTGCCCTCGATTCGCCTATACCGGGCAGTGTGGTAAGCTGTGACACATCCGCTGTATTAATATTAACCAGGTCACTTCTGCCATCCTGTACATCCGGCATTGCATTATCTGTCTCGCCTATGGCCGGCACATATATGCGCTGACCGTCGGTTACCATATCTGCAAGGTTAAGTATATCCGGATATGCACCTTCCGCAATTCCCCCTGCTGCCTCAACAGCATCTGCAACCCTCGCTCCGTTTCTTATATAATAAACGCCGGGAGAATTCACATATCCGCATACATATACACAAACCTCACCGGTAGTATTCTGTTCTTTATCTGATACCACCGTGACAAGTTCTGCTTTCGTCTGCTCTTTGTTATTATATACAGCATTGGTATTTTCTCCGGATTTCCCTATATAATAGAAAATTCCTGAAAGAATCACACAGATACCTACGGCTGTATATAGTATTTTCTTGTTCTTAAGCATATTAACTCCTTATCTACATAAGGCCCCTTTATGCATACTTTTATTTTAACCAATTAAGCCGGCAAATACAACCACTTTTATTAATTTTGTCCAACATCTTTTCCACACATGCAGAAAATTACAATTCCGACAATGCTGACAAGTGCACCAATTACTTTTCCCCATGAAAAATCAACTTTTTTTGTTCCAAGTATTCCCATGAGTTCAATCAGATAAGCCGAAACAATCTGCATAATAACAATAAGCATTACCGATTTGGCCGGACCTAAAATCTCCATGCTTTTGATTACGGTAATAGTTATAAATGCACCAATCACGCCGCCAAGCAGCATGTATTTCGGTGTGACCTGCGTAATCTGGGCAATGCTTTCGCGTCCTGTTGCAAGCCATGCTATAACACATATGACAAATGCACTAAGCTGTACGAATCCGGCTGAAACCCATATACTCGTCTGTTTCGTAACTCCCGTATTCATTACTCCCTGCACGCTCATAAGTAATCCTGACAAAAGTGCAATCAGATAACCCCACATAGTCAAAAATCCTCCCGAATTGATTACTATTAGTATATCCAATCCGGAAGGATTAATGCATTATATTAATTTAACTGTTTTTTCATATAATCGTCCACACTTGTGAGCTGTTCTTTAATATCATCACCATTAACTATATTATGCAAGGCAATTTCCAGTAACGGATATACCTGTTCGCCATACACAAGTTTGTTTTTCGGAGCTGACTTGGCATATGAATCATATATCTGTGAAAGATATTCCTCATCATATTCAATATTCTTATGCGTCGAAAGCATACCAGTGTATGAATACAATTCTCCTGCCAATTCCGATGTGGCAAATTCCGCAAATTTCGATGCGTCTGTCACATTCTGTGAATAAGGATTGACAACAAGTGCCGTCGTTATGGAAAGCGGTCTGGTTAAAAGCTTGCTGTTATAATCCGGAAAAGCGGCCGCTGCACATGCTATCTTGCCGTCAGCAATAGTTGACAGTGAATCCGTCGTGGCTATTACCGAGAGAAATTTTCCCGCCAGAAACTTCTTCATACATCCGTTATATGTGTTCTTGGCACTTATACTGAAATAATCTATAAGCGACAGATATTCCTTCGAAGCCGCCTCTGTTGTTTCATTATATATGCTGAAAGATGATGCGTCATCTCCGTTTTGGCCTCCGATTGAAAGTCCCGGTGATACAAATGCATAATTAGTAAACAAATCATTAATCTCGCATCTGAAAACAGACTCTACTGCCGCACTCTCCTCCGACGAAAAGAAATCCGCATTTTCGGAATATGTCTCCATTGCAGCAAAACTTGCAACATCATTTTCTGTAAGATATTTAGTATTGTACAGAAGAAAACTTGTTTTGTACGATAACGGATATGCAACCAGTGTTCCGTTGTATGAACATGAATTGATTGCCACATCACAATAATTTTCGGAAGTAAACTTATCCGATATGTTCTTATATGCCAGACCGGCCAGGTAAAGTGTACCAAGATCGCTGTTAACTGCCATATACACATCCGGAACATTCTCCGCAACCGTGGAATCATTATTAATATTGTTTACATAATTATCTGAAGATACAAGTTCCGGCACAATATCAATGTCCTTGTTGTTTTTCTCATATTCTGCTTCACAATATTTCAGATATTCCGTATATTTATCGTCACTGTATCTTACCCTGATTACTTTATCGGCAGGCTGCGTCTCTTCTGTATCTTCAGCAGATGTCATATTTTCTGCATATTCTACCTTACAGCCCGCCAATAAAGGCATCATTATTGCAATGCCCGCAAACATAAGTGCTATTCGTCTTCTCATATATAATCCTTCCTGCCGCTATGCAGGAAATATCATCCTACAGACACGACTCCAACTTCTCTATCATCTCGTCAACATTCTCTTTCGTGATTATAAGAGGCGGAATAAATCTGATAACATTAGATCCTGCAGCAAAAGTAATAAGCCCGTTATCAAGCATTTTACTGATAACCGGTCCTACAGGCGCATCAAATTCAAGTCCCTGAATAAGGCCTATTCCTCTGTGGTCAACAATCTGAGGATATCTGTTCTTAACATCCTCAAGGCGCTCATATAAATATTCACCGACAATATTGACATTATCAAGTATATTATCCTGTTCAAAAATATCGAAAACCTTGGCAGCCGCCGCACATGCCAACGGATTACCACCATATGTTGTTCCATGGTCACCTGCTTCGAGTACACATGCAAATTTCTCCGATGCTGCAAAAGCTCCGATAGGCACACCGCATCCGAGTGCTTTGGCAGTTGTCAGTATATCCGGCATGATGCCATATTTCTGATATGCATACATGGCCCCGCTGCGGCCCATTCCGCACTGTACTTCATCAAGGATGAGGACAATATCTTTCTCATCACAAAGTGCCCTGACACTCTTAATAAATTCTTCGGAGGCCGGATGTATTCCGCCCTCTCCCTGAACAGTTTCCATTATTATAGCACATGTTCTGTCATTTACCAAGTCTTTAACACTTTCAAAGTCATTATACTTAGCAAAATGCACACCCGGCATCAGAGGTTCAAACGGCTCCCTGTAATGCTCTGTACCGGTAACCGATAATGATCCTATAGTCCTTCCGTGGAAAGAATGCTCCATGGCTATTATTTCTGTTCTTCCGGTACGGTTTCCGTATTTTTTGGCAAGCTTAAGTGCCCCTTCTATTGATTCTGCACCGCTGTTTGTGAAAAATACCTTTGAAAGACCTGTTGCCTTAACAAGTTTCTCACTTGCAGCCGCCGCCGGCTCATTATAAAAGTAATTTGATGTATGGACAAGTTTGTCCACCTGTGCTTTGACGGCATCATTATACTCTTTATTATTATATCCAAGTGCAAAAACACCTATACCGGAGCCAAAATCAAGATATTTCTTTCCTTCGGCATCATAAAGATACACTCCGTCGCCCTTTTCAAGTGCGACCTGATATCTGTTGTATGTATGAATCACATTGGCTTCAACTTTATCTATTATTTTACTTGTCTGTGACATAAAATCTCTCAGCTCCTTTATCTATTATCGCCGTTCCGATACCTTTATTGGTAAAGATTTCGAGAAGAAGGCAGTGTGGTATTCTTCCGTCAAGAATATGGACTCTTGAAACGCCCTCCTCTATTGCATTAATACAATTATTAAGTTTAGGAAGCATTCCACCGCCGATACAGCCGTCTCCTATAAGCTCTCTTGCATCATCAAGACTGAGCTCCGAGATAAGCGTCTCAGGGTCATCTTTATCCCTGTATACACCTTCAATATCCGTAAGGAAAGCAAGTTTCTCGGCTTTAACGGCTTTGGCTATGGCACATGCCGCATCGTCCGCATTGATGTTGTATGTGTTATATTCATCATCCGTTCCTATAGGACATATAACCGGAATAAAATCATTTTCGAGAAGTGTAAGTATAACCTCTGGATTAACATCTTTGACTTCACCGACAAATCCAATGTCCTGTCCCTGCGACAGTTTCTTATCAACTTTTATCATGCCGCCATCCTTACCGCTTATTCCGACAGCTTTCACACCAAGCTCTTCCACAAGATTCACAAGGCTTTTGTTGACACGGTTAAGTACCATTTCTGCAATTTCCATGGTAGGCTCATCCGTGACCCTCAGGCCGTTGACAAAATGCGTTTCCATCCCTGCCTTATCAACCCACTTGCTGATTTCTTTGCCGCCTCCATGTACAATAATCGGTTTAAATCCTACAAGCTTAAGTAATACAACATCTTCAATTACTTTACGTTTAAGTGCCTCATCTACCATTGCACTTCCGCCGTATTTCACAACAATTATTTTACGGTTAAATTTCTGTATATATGGAAGCGCCTCTATAAGCACCTCTGCTTTCATTAATTCCGTATCAAGATTTATCATTTTCTTCACTCCTGTTCCTTAAGATCTGTAGTCCGCATTAATGCTCACATATTCATGCGTAAGATCACAGCCGTATGCTGTCGCATGTGCATTTCCGCAGTTACAGTCACATGTAGCTATAACATGGTCTTTGGAAAGAATCTCACTGGCTTTCTCTTCGCTGTAATCCGTCTGCACGCCTGCTTTGGCAATCATAAGTCTGCCCGCTTCGCTTTCAAAATATAAATCAACCTTATCCGGATCAAATTCCGCGCCTGAGTATCCCATTGCACAGAGAATCCTTCCCCAGTTGGCATCATGTCCGTAAATAGCAGCCTTGGTAAGGCTTGATGTGATAACCGATTTGGCAAGAGTTTTCGCATCTTCCTTGGTCGGTGCATTTACGATTCTCACTTCAAAAAGGCAGGTACATCCTTCCCCATCCCCGGCTATAAGCTTTGAGAGCTCTTCATTAATGTAGTATAATGCATCGTAAAATTTCTTATAATTCTCATCTTCTTCTGTTATCGGCTTATTGCCAGCCATTCCGTTTGCAAGTACAAGAACCGTATCATTGGTTGATGTATCACCGTCAACAGAAATCATATTGAATGTCTCATCTATTCCGGCACTCAAGGCTTTCTGTAACAGATTCTTATCTATAGCGCAGTCAGTTGTAATAAAGCATAACATTGTGCACATATTCGGGTGTATCATTCCGGAGCCTTTACACATACCGCCTATGGTAACCGGCACACCATCAATGTCTATCCGGACCGCAACCTGTTTGGAGTGTGTATCGGTCGTCATAATGGCTTGGGCGGCAAGTGCTGCATGTTCTTCATCAGCTGCCATATTCTCCGGAAGTTTTGCTATTCCGGCATTAATTATGTCCATCGGAAGCTGTCTGCCTATAACTCCTGTTGATGCAACCAACACGGCTTTTGCAGGTATGCCCAATGCCTTACCCATGTTTTCCGACATTTCCATGCAGCATTTCATTCCTTCTTCACCGGTAGCTGCATTCGCAACACCGCTGTTTACAACAACAGCCTGTACGTAATCCGATTCATGTACCAGCTTATAATCCCATTTAACAGGTGCTGCCTTAACACGGTTGGTTGTGAATGTTCCGGCTGCCGCACAGGGTTTCTCACTGTATACAAGCGCCATATCCTTTTTGGTATTATTTTTGATCCCGGCATTAAGTCCGTTAGCCTTAAATCCTCTGGCAGCGCATACACCGCCCTTAATTCCTTTTATCATTTCGCATAACCATCCTTTCTTCTATGGGAACATCGGAGCCATCATAAGGCCCTCTTTTTCATCAAGTCCAAACATAAGATTCATATTCTGAACTGCCTGTCCTGCCGCACCTTTAACAATATTATCAAGCGCGCCCATCATAACAATACGGCCCGTTCTCTCATCAATCTTAAATCCAATATCGACAAAATTACTTCCTTCAACCCATTTGGTCTGCGGACATTCATCCTTCGGAAGAAGTCTGATAAAATATTCATTTCCGTAATATTTCTCATATGCCGCGCGAACCTCATCATATGTAACATTCTTCGTCAGATTAGCATATTCCGTAACAAGAATGCCTCTGTTCATCGGCACAAGATGAGGTGTAAAGATAATCTTAACATCATTGCCACAGGCATATCCAAGCTGTTCTTCTATTTCCGGTGTATGCCTGTGTGTAAGAACACCGTATGCTTTAATATTCTCATTGACTTCGCAGAAAAGATTGTCCGTCTTGGCTCCTCTTCCGGCTCCGGATGTTCCGGACTTGGCATCCACGATCAATGTGTTCGGGTCGATAATACCTTCCTTCACAAGCGGATATGCTGTGAGTATCGAACAGGTCGTGTAACATCCCGGGTTGGCTAAAAGCCTTGTGTTCTTAATATCTTCTCTGTTTATCTCACAGAGTCCGTAAACTGCCTTCTTAATAAGTTCCGGACTCTTATGTTCTATTTTATACCATTTCTCATATGTCGCCACATCTTTAATTCTGTAATCCGCACTCAGGTCAATCACCCTGGTTCTGGATAAAATATCTTCGTTAACAACCGATGCACAATATCCCTGCGGTGTTGCGGTGAAAATAACATCTGCCTCATCCGCAAGTGTCTGCATATTATCATCCATACATTTGGCATCAACGAGTTTAAACATATTACGGTAGATTCCTGCATAGTCTTCTCCGACATAGCTTCTTGAACCGTACCACACAATCTCAACGTCCTTATGTCCGAGAAGTATTCTTACCAATTCATTACCGGCATATCCGGTAGCTCCGATTATTCCTGCTTTTATCATAATTTCCTCCATATAAAAACCGGCCCTGATCCGGCGGTATTTACTATAATGATAATATTACTATCACCGGATTGTGTAAAGACTTTTCTTATTTTCATAATTATACACACTTTATGCATATTATGCAAGTATATTTTTATTTTTATACATATTTTAAAATAGATATTGCATAAATCTTACATATGATGTATATTATTCCTAGTTAAAAAACACAAAACACTCAGGAGGACATTTAATATGAAAGAAAAAGTCATTCTTGCCTACTCAGGCGGTCTTGATACCACAGCTATTATTCCATGGCTTAAAGAGAATTTTGACTATGAAGTAATCTGTGTATGCGCAGACTGCGGACAGGGGGACGAACTTGACGGCCTTCAGGAAAGAGCTATTTCCTGTGGCGCATCTAAATTATACATTGAGGATCTCACTGATGAATTCTGTGATGATTTCATCGTTCCTTGCGTACAGGCTCATGCCGTATATGAGAACAAATATCTTCTCGGTACATCAATGGCAAGACCTGTCATTGCCAAGAGACTTGTAGAGATTGCCCGTAAAGAAGGCGCTACTGCTATCTGCCATGGTGCAACAGGTAAGGGTAATGATCAGATCCGTTTCGAACTTACAATTAAAGCTCTTGCTCCGGACATTAAGATTATCGCTCCTTGGAGAAATGATAAGTGGACATTAAAATCACGTGAAGATGAGATTGAATATTGCAGACAGCATGGAATACATCTTCCATTCTCACCTGATTCAAGTTACAGCCGTGATCGTAATATATGGCACATCAGCCACGAAGGTCTTGAGCTTGAAGATCCGGCTAACGAGCCTAATTACAAGCACCTTCTCGTTCTCGGTGTTACTCCTGAGGATGCTCCGGATGAAGGCGAATATGTAACCATGACATTTGAAAAAGGTGTCCCTACTTCTGTCAACGGCAAGAAGATGAAAGTATCTGATATCATAAGAGAGCTTAACGCGCTCGGCGGTAAACATGGAATCGGTATTGTTGATATAGTAGAGAACCGTGTAGTAGGTATGAAGTCCCGTGGTGTATATGAAACACCTGGCGGAACAATCCTTTATGAAGCACACCAGCAGCTTGAAGAGCTTATTCTTGACCGCGATACTACTACAATGAAGATGGATATGGCCAACAAGTTTGCACAGGTTATCTATGAAGGCAAGTGGTTCACACCATTACGCGCCGCTATTCAGGCCTTCATTGAGTCTACACAGGAATATGTTACCGGAGAAGTTAAGTTTAAGCTTTACAAGGGTAATATCATTAAAGCCGGAACAACTTCACCTTATTCACTTTACAATGAATCGATTGCTTCATTCACAACCGGTGATTTATATGACCACCATGATGCAGAAGGTTTCATCAACCTCTTCGGTCTCTCACTTAAGGTTCGTGCAATGAAAGAACTTGAAAATAAGAATAAGAAAGACAGATAAATCTGTTAAGAATTTAAATCAAAAACGCTTTCGCTATACAGTCAATGTATTGCGAAAGCGTTATTTTTATGATTTTGTTATTATTCTTGCAATTTCATCATATGACATATCTGCCTTTATTTTAAAATCACCTGTCTGGATACGTTCGGCATATCCGTTGTTTACAAGGTAAGAATTAAATTCTTTCTGGTTGGTAATTATTCCGAGACGCACAAGTTCGGCTGACACCGATTCAGAATACATTCCCGGCGAAATCGTAAGAACTGCCTCCGCAGCCGCCGGTTCTGTAGGTGCCTCCGTTGGTGCCTCCGTCGGTTTTTCTGTCGATGCCTCCGTTACTGCTTCTGTTGTCTCCACGACTGTCGTAGTCTCTTCAACGCTTATTGTCCCGGTTTCTTCGATTGTCGTATCGACTTGTGTTGTCTGCGCAAATAATGTATCCTCCTCGGTTGATGCCATTACCATTCCGAGTTGTGCAGCACGCTTCATAATCTGCGAATCGCTCATACTTCCTTTGGTATGATAAACTATTGTTAAAATTGCTGCCGTAACAAGAATCCCAATCCCAAGTCCTCTTAAATAATATTTAAGTTTCATAGCCTACCTGCCTCCCTTAAAAAGGTCAACAACAAGCTTTACTTCTCCTGTTCCTATTCCGAGAGTTTTGGCAATCTCCATATTGGATTTGCCAGCTCTGCTCATCTCAAGGATTTTCTCATTATTGTTACCGTTTTCAAAAACAGTTATATCTTTATTATCTTCGCGTTCTGTCTCTTTTTTAACCGTATTGCGCGCGCGAGAAGCTGCCGTCTTTGCGTTGCCTGCTCTCTTTTTCTTAGGTTGTTCATCAAAAGCAGCTACATCTGCACCAGTTTCGTCTGCAACTGACTCAGAAACGGCATCCAACTGGTCAAGAACAGTCTCCTGTCGGGTCTTTTGACGCGGTTGTTTTGTCTCTTCTTTGATTTCTTTCTTGACAACATTCAGATCCCTGACAGTATTATTGATTTCTTTTTTCTTCTCGTTAAGCATATCATATAGAAACATTACTTCATTATGATTACGATTAATCTCACCTAAAATTGTCTCGGAATAATCGTTCATTTCCATTATTTTCTCGTTGGATAATTTATCAAGCTTTATCTCTGTCTGCTCAGAAAGATTTTCCATCTGCTCATCAAAAACCGTCATAATCTGATTCTTAATATCTTCCTTCTGCTTGTCACTGAGTCTGATTTCGGCATTTTTCGGTGTATCTGACTTGGATGTAAAAATAAAACTTGCCGCAAATATCATTGCGCCGATTATTAACAATATAACTTCTATGCCTGTCATATCCGGTATCTCCTATATTCTGATATCAAAAACGGCATGTCCTTTAACCTTAACCTGTCCGTCTTCTTCATCTTTGTTCTTATTATGTTTCTTGCGGTTATCCTGATATTCCGCTCCAAAGCCTTCCTTACTGGCGTCATATTCAGAATCCATATCCTTATCCTGTTTTTGATATACACGCTGTTGCTTAACCTCAGCAGCCTTCTCATTGCTGTTGATTATCTGCTGCTGCATAATGACAGGTTTCTCTTCCTGTGCCTGTTTTATCGGTGAAATATCCTGTGTTCTTCCGACATTCATGTTAAATTCCAATGGTCTCATACAATCGCCGCCTTCTGATTACAAATTTATCCTTGTTACCTCACCGTCTTTGAGTACATATTGACAGAAATTATTCTTGTCCCGTATAAAAAGACATATATCTCCTATTTCTATCTTTACACCCGGATAGATACTTCCGTTTACCTTAATCCTGGCATCCTTATTCTCAACAAGCAGCTCTGATTTAGCATTATATTCGTTCTTATGCTTGTTAATCGAATTATCTAAAAGTATCATATTTTTCATTGCTTTCTGAAGCATTTCTACCTTATCCGGTTCAAGCTTTCCCTCAGTGTCCTGTTTTCTTCTGAGGAGCGATATCAGCTGGGATAACTGTTCTTTGTCCTTGGATTCTTTATTTATCTGTTTCATTATATTGTCCAGTTCAATTAAAAGTTCAGGATCTGATCCAACACCGATAATTGTATTTGTTCCCATATCAGAACCTATTGTCTTCGCCGATATCAGATTACCTGCTCTTACGAATCCTCCAATCAGATATCCGTTACGTCCGTGTATTTCGATATTGCCTCTGGCTGTTACTTTACTGTGCATTATCGCATCCGTGTCAATGTCTTTACCGGCAATAACCCTTGCATTTTCGATAAAATTAGATGCAATATTACCACCAGCGGTAAGAACACCTTTGTTCATTCCCTGAATACCACGCTGTAATATAATATTACCACCCGCAGTAATCTCAGCGCCTTCAACCACTCCGTCAACAACTACATTTCCACTTGCTTTTACTTTAAATCCTGCAAGTACATTTCCTTTGATATGAACATTTCCGTCAAAATCGACATCTCCGGTAGCCGTATCCACATCCGCAGAAATCTCATATTCATCAGAAACAAATACTTTATCGTTTTCTAACTTTACATGACCTGTAACCAATGAAATCAATTGCAATCCGTCATCGGAAACTTTAAGATTACGTCCGTATTTAAATATTTTACGATAGACTTTTTTGGGTTTAATTACATTGCCATATACATCCATTCCATTCTCGCCGGAATATTCCGGTTTGATCTGTGCTACTACATCTCCTGCATTAACCTTATTGATAAGATCCAGTTTATGGAAATCAACTGTTCCGTCATCATTAACCTGAGGCTTATTGGATACTGTTGTACTGAAATTATATGTAAGTTCAGCGTCATATCCTTCAACAGCCTCTGTACCTGCTGCTACTATAACTGGAACAAAATAAAGTCTCTCCTGTACCATTTTGTGGATATTTTCTTCGATTAATCCGTATCGTATTTTCTTGGAAGCAAGTCCGGAACGAATTTCTGCTTCATCCGCATCACTCATTGCACTGGTCGGTGGATACAATACAGCTGTCACCTTCATACCATCTGTTGATATGCTGCTTTCACACCATCCGGAAAAAGGAGTAATACAATCACTTACTCTTACTGCATCATTATGTGCTGTATCAAATACCGTTTTAAGCTGTACAATACTATCATATGGAACTTTCTTGGCATCACAAAAATGAACCAGATCCTCAAAACTCGGATTATATCCGCCGGTCTCTGCTTCATGTATCTTCAAATACAATCCATCCGTTCTATTATCCAGTTCAAAATATCCGCTTTTTGCCATACCGTTCTCCTTTACTTTATTCGGTCAGTATATTCATATATCCGCCAAGATTTTTCTTCATCTTGGCAAGTGCTTTGGTATGAAGCTGTGATACTCTTGATTCCGACACTTCCAATACTGCACTGATTTCCTTAAGTGTCATATCCTCATAGTAATATAACATCACTACCTTTTTCTCTTTTTCGGTAAGCTGATCGAGTGATTCAGCTATCATTCCGGTCAGTTCTTCCTTCTCTACTATCTTTTCGGGTTGTTCAAAATGCGAATTAGATGCTGCATCCATCTTCACTTCACTACCCTGCTCAACAAATTCATCCAGCGAAACAAGATTGGTTATCTTGGTCTGACCCTGCCATGCATAAAATTCATCCAGTGAAATCTCCATCTCGGCTGCAAGCTCTTCATCTGTCGCAGTTCTGCCATATTCCGTTTCAATTTTGGAATATGCAGCATCTATTCTCTTCTGTTTCTGTCTCACTGAGCGTGGAATCCAGTCCATCTTCCTGATCTGGTCAAGAATAGCACCTCTGATTCTCAAGCTGGCATATGTCTCAAATTTAACATTCTTATCACAATCAAATTTATCTATGGCATCGATAAGTCCAAATATACCGTAACTTACAAGGTCTTCATATTCAACCGTATATCCGAGATACATGCTCAGACGTCCGGCAACAAGCTTTACAAGCTGTGAGTATTCTATTATAATCTGTTCTCTTATCTGTGGGGTTCTTTTCTCGCGAAAAGCAGCCCATAATTTATTTCTGCCATTCTCGTCCATCTTATATTACCTCAATATCGTATAATACAATCAGGCCTGATTCTCTTCTTCATCCACAGTCTTAACACCATCTTCTTCACCGGTTTCTTCCGGTTCGGATTCCTCATTGGCCTCTTCTTCCGGTTCTTTGGTATTAAGTCTTACCAATACTGCCCTGAATATCAAACCCACTATGTAGAAACCAAGCATTACCGCCAATACGATAAGTACCGATGTAATTGAATTATTGTGATTCAATATAAATACAATACTTACTGCCAGGCCTGCAACAAGAGCGATTGCCAGAGGCAGGAATTTGTGTTCTCTTTGCATAAAATACCTCTATATAACTTTAATGTCCTTGCCTACCGCTTTGATCATCAAACTTCCGTCTTCTGCATAAAATTCTATGGTTCTACCATAGTTAAGCCCGACATCTTCAGCTATTATGGCAATACCATTATCACTAAGGTTAAGCCGTGCCGCTTCAATATTATTCTCTCCGACATTCAGTCCGGGAAGATTCACACTGGCTGACACCGCAAACATCCTTGCTCCACCTGCAATTTTGGCTACAATTCTTGATTTGCGCGCTCCGGCTTCTTCCATAAGCCGTATCAGTTCCCTGATACCCGTATCTCCGAATTTTGCTATATTCTGATTGCTTTTGATTTTAGTGCTGTCAGGGAGCATATAATGTACCATTCCGGCTATTTTAACCACAGGATCATATAAACATGCACCGATGCACGAACCGAGTCCTAAAGTTGTCAAGGCGTCCGGTGCTTTGCATATTTTTAAATCTGCCATCCCAACTTTAATCATGTTACCCATCTTGCCATATCCATTTCAGGTAAAATATTAAATACCCGCCTTTATATTTCTATTCCTAATGATGTAAGTATCTTTCCGTAGGAATCAACTTCCGGAACCATAACTATGTATCCGTTAAGGAAATCATCTTCTCCTAATTGTGTCTCTATAAAAAGAACTTTATCACCTATTTTACCATATTCGATAGCCGGTACACTTAATATTGCTCCTGCCATATCTATGGTCATCGCCGGCACGGTGGCCACAATCTTCAAACCTGTAAGTGAAGACAATGCGGACAAATATGAGCCTGCAATAATATTACCTATCTCACCAAGGGCGGAATATTCCATTTCACCGAAATCTGCATCCGGTGCCGAATCGGTTCCCATCAACAAATTGACTATTCTGTGTGCTGAATCAACCTTGAGCAAGAACATCATTGTTCCTGTTATGTCACCTTCCATGCCCAGCATTATTCCGACAATAACCATCTCTTCAGATCCGATTATGCCGGAAATGTCGCTAAGCGGTACCAGGGCAACTTTTGGCACATTCATGTCTATCTTCATGTTAATCATCTGCGATAGTGCGGTTGTCGCATTACCTGCACCAATATTACCTATCTCCTTAAGTACATCAAACTGCATATCAGTCAGTGTATCAAGATTAATTTCCGGCATATCGTCAACTTCCTTTCAGGTGTGCATTACACTTGTTCTTTATCATTAATTACTGTCTGGATATTAAGAATAGATATAAGCTCATCCTTGTATTTGCCAACTGCGTTTATATACGACTGGCCTTCTGCATCGGTGCTTATACTGTTTCTCTCAATCTGGTCTTCCTCAAGTGTCACAACTTCTTTAACTGAATCGACAATGAATCCCACCGTTGCCTGCTGTTCAGGTTTAACGATGATTATTCTTGTCGCATTGGTAAATTCGTCTTCTTCTATTCCGAATCTTCTTCTGAGGCTCATTACCGGCACAATCTCTCCACGGAGATTAATGACGCCGACAAAGTATTTCTGTGCTTTCGGCACTCTGGTAATCTGCTGCATTCTCACTATGTTATCAACGATTTTGATGTTGATACCATATTGCTCATTTCCGATTCTTACAATAATAAACTGATTGGTTGAAATATCGCTGTTAGATGTTTTTTCCATGTCTGCCCCTCCTATACAATAGCATTGGCATCAATGATAAGTGCAACATCACCATCACCAAGAATGGTCGCACCACTTATCATTTTATTTATATTGATATATTTGCCGAGTGATTTAATAACAATTTCCATCTGTCCAATAAGGCTGTCAACGACGAGACCTGCCTGTTTGTCACCTTTCTTGATAACGACAACCGTGATGTTCTCTGCATCTTCGGCTGTATCAGGAACTTCAAGCAATTCTCCAAGTCTGATAAGAGGAATCACATTGCCTCTGAGATTAATGACTTCCTTACCCTGAACATGTTTGATTTCCTCAACCGGTATATCCTCGACAGTCTGTATTGAGCCGAGCGAAATTGCATATTGTTCACTGCCGATTTTAACCATCAATGCCTGAATTATGGCAAGTGTAAGCGGAAGCCTTATTGTAAATGTACTTCCTTCACCTACAACGCTGTGGCATTCGACATCACCGCCAAGTCCTTCGATTTTAGACTTAACAACATCAAGTCCAACTCCACGACCTGACACATCCGTGATTTTCTCTGATGTGGAAAAACTCGGTCTAAAAAGGAGTTCGATGATTTCCTTATCAGTCATACTCTCAGCCTGTTCCGGCGTGATAGTACCTTTCTCAATCGCTTTGTTTCTGACTTTCTCAATATTAATTCCGGCGCCGTCATCCCTTACTTCAATGACAACATTATTGCCATCCTGATATGCATCAAGGAATATTGAACCTACTTCCGGTTTGCCAAGACGTGCTCGCTCTTCCGGGCTTTCAAGGCCATGGTCTGCCGAATTTCGGAGAAGATGCATAAGCGGATCGCCTATTTCATCTATGACTGTTCTGTCAAGTTCGGTATCCTCACCTGTCATATACAATTCCATTTTCTTATTGAGCTTCTTGGAGAGATCTCTTATCATTCTAGGGAATCTGTTGACAACTGTTTCAATAGGAACCATTCGTACATTCATGACTGATTCATGAAGATTAGTGGTAACTCTCTCAAGATATTCTATCTGTTCATTAAAATTCTGGCTGTGCTGTATCTGTTCTGCCGCATTAGATGCAACAAGTCCGTTTTTGGCAATAATAAGCTCACTGACAAGATTCATGAGAACATCAAGTTTCTCTATATCAACACGTACGGATCTGTTTACTACCGGCTTTGATGATGTCTTAGCCTGTGCCGGTTTGGCATTATCCCTTGCCGGTGCATTACTGCTGCCTGCCGTATCGGCTTTTTCCTCTACCTTGGCTGCCTCTTCTTTAATGACAATCTGTTCGCCTTCTGCATCTTTAATTTCGGATACATTCTTAACTGTTGCCACTACTTTATCAAGAGGTTCCTTGGATATTATGAACATACTGAAATCAAGGTCAAACTTTTCATCTTCGATGTCCTGTGTGGACGGAATTGATTTAATGATTTCGCCGAGTTCTTCCAGATTCTTAAATACAAGAAATGCTCTGGCCGCTTTTAATATACAGTTTGGATCAATATGTACATTGACACCGTACACATTCATGCCGTTCTTTCCGGCTTCAATCATTGCATGTTTCTCAAAATCAGCAAATTTAACATCGGATAATCCGGTTGATGCCGGGGTGCTTGTCTGCTGCTGTGCAGGTGCGGCAGGTGTCTCTGCCTGTGCAGGTGCAGCCTGGTTTCCGTTAAGGAAATCATTGAGAAGTTTGATTATCGGTTCATTATCCTCAGTTCCTTCAGCCTGGGTATTAATAATATTATCGAGATATGCCTCCAATGCATCAAGGCACTGGAACAAAGTGTCCACAAGTTCTGAGGTCACTTTCATCTTATCATTACGGATTTCCGAAAACACATTCTCCATATTATGGGTAAGACTCTGCATTCTCTTATATCCCATTGTTCCTGCCATTCCTTTAAGTGAATGGGCAGCACGGAAAATTTCATTAATAGTGTCTTTATTTTCCGGTTCTTTTTCCAATATAAGGAGATTATCGCTAAGGCTTTGAAGGTGTTCCTTAGTCTCCTCCACAAAAATTTCAAGATACTGGCTAACGTCCATTTACATTACCCCCACGTTCTTAATAATACTTTCTGAAATTTTGTTAAGCGGTTGTATTTCATTGGCAAGCCCCGCTTCCGCTATAGCTCTCGGCATACCATATACTATACAGGATTCTGCATCCTGGGCGATTACATGAACCCGGCGGCCTGTATCCACAAGCGATTGTATTCCCTTGGTTCCGTCCGCACCCATTCCTGTAAGTACAACGCAGGTTATATCATCATAATCTGTGTCTGACAATGATTCAAACATAATGTTGGCACATGGTCTCAATCCATCAACCGGCGGCTGGTCAGAATACCGTATAACATGATTCTTTCCGCTCTGTGCGATTATAATATGCATTCCGCCCGGTGCTATGTAAACATGACCTTTCTCAATAACTTCTCCGTCTTCGGCTTCCTTGACAACTGCCTTGCTAAGGGAATTAAGCCTCATAGCTAAAGATGCGGTAAAACCCTTCGGCATATGCTGTACAAGCACAACTCCGGCGTCAAGATTCTCAGGCAGGTATGGTATAACATGCTGGAGTGACTTAGGTCCTCCGGTTGAACATGCAATGGCAACAATCTTATTCGTGCCCGGCTTAACACGCTTAACCGGAACATGCACCCGTACATCTGTATGAGTGGGCATAGTGGCCACCGGCACACGGTTAAAATCACTTCCTGTAACCATCTCGATTACCTTAAGAATCTTGTTCTTAAATCCGTCACCTTTAACTTCATAAAAGTTCTCAGGTTTCTTTACGAAATCGAGTGCTCCAAGTTCGAGTGCCCTTAAGGTTTCCTTTGCGCCCTCGATTGCAACCGTGCTTACGACAACCACCGCTTCATGCATATGATTTTTCTGCAGCATCTCAAGCATCTCAAGTCCGTTCATCTTAGGCATATTAATATCAAGTATTACAAGATCATAATATCCCGGATGCGCTACAAGCTTGTCCAGACCATCAACACCGTCAACTGCTGTGTCCAACACTTCATATTCACTGTTCAGTTTTATTATATCAGATATGACCCTTCTCATAAGTGCAGAGTCATCAATAATCAAAAATTTTCTTCCCATATTGATCACCTGTTGTTTTTTCTAATCTTTCTCTCTTCCTGGAAAATATATTTAATAAGCATTTCACGGTTTTCCTTTGATATATTCCTGAATTCAACACGGTGTTCATACATGCCGTGTTGCTGCGGAACGGCAAATGACATAACCACATCTGCAGCAAGTACATATCTTTCGATATTGCCTTCATAATCAATATCAAATACAACAGCAATCTTATTTCCTTTTTCCACAAAGCCGTCGCCTGTAAATCTTAATCCGCCGCCGCTTATGTCAATTGTATCTCCCGAATAGTATTCCGACAGATTCCCAAGCCTTTCCGGGAGTTCTTCATCATTTGCCATCATATTGCTTTCCGTCTCGGTTACCTGCATATATCTCACAGGAATATTAAGTTCAAGTCTGTAATACTGCCTTCTCTGGTATTTGACAGGTTCCGTCAGAAGTTCAATGTCCATCATATAGATATTGTTTATTTTGAATCTGTCAATTATAATTACCCTGCACTGATACAAACCTTTTGCCGTATAGAAAAATGCATCGAATTTTTTCCCTTTGGACAACGGTATTATTCTTCCGTGTTCTATAGGCATGGATACACGCAAAATATCATCATTCCTGATTTCAAAAACCTGGCTTGCATATGTGGCGGGTGTCAGTCCGCCATTGAGCTTTTCTTTGCTCAATATATCTTTGAAATCTATTTTGTCGCCTTCTGTTATCAGTCTGCTTGCCACCGTTGTCTACCTCGTCATTCCTTATCTTGTTCTGTTACACTCTCTTATTTGATGAAAATACCCTGCTAAAAAAACGCGCAACGCCTTTTGCACGTCCAACCTGTGCCGTCTCATTTTTGGCAAGTCTCGTACTTATTGCCTGAAATGATTTTGAAGCAGATGCCGATGGATATGCTATGCTTACCGGTTTCTGTTTCATAACAGCTTTGTTAATATACTGGTCATATGGGATTGCACCCAGATAACTTATCTTAATCTTAAGAAAACGATTTACAACCGCAGAGAGTTTCTCATACAGATTGCTGCTTTCATTGGCTGAATTAACTCTGTTTGCAACAATCATTACATTCGTCGATTCATAGTCAAATCCGTTATACATTGACAGTGCCTTAAGCAATGCATATGAATCGGTTATTGATGTCGGTTCGGGAGTTGTTACAAGTATTACCTCCTGACTTGCTGCTACAAATTCAAGCACGGCAGGTGATATTCCGGCACCGGTATCTACAATGATAACATCGGCAAGTTTTTCAAGTTCAGCAATTTTATAAACGAGTCTTTTAATCTGTTCATTATCAAGATTAACCAGTCTTGCGATTCCGGAACCGCCGGACACAAACATAACGCCCTCCGGTCCTTCAGTTATTATATCTTTTATTTCCTTACCCTTGAACATCAGATCCGCAAGTGTATATTGCGGAATCACACCAAACATGACCTCAATATTGGCAAGTCCGAAATCTGCATCAAATATAATAACTCTTTTACCCTGTCGTCTGAATTGCAATGCAAGATTGATTGATACATTGGATTTGCCAACCCCACCTTTTCCGCTTGTAACGGTTATTATCCTGGCAGAACTTTCGTTTGACTGATTCTGTTTTTTTATAATTTCCCGTAATTTTTCTGCCTGATCCATGTACACCTCCGTTTTATTCACCGCCGAGAAGGCTTTTTGCAAGTTTCTGCACGTCAACGCTCTCTATATCATCAGGTACATTCTGTCCGCATGTTGTATACGAAATAGGTGCCCCTGTATAGAGCTTAATATTCAATATATTACCAACCGAATCGGTTTCATCCAGCTTGGTAAATAACAATCTGTATGAATTAAGCGATTTGTATGCATCGCATATGTTGACCATATCCCTGTACTTGGTGGTAACACTCATTACAAGGAATATTATAATATCTGCATCAATATCTGAATTTCTGACATTGGATATCATCTCGATTATTTCATCACGCTGTTCGGTATTCTTATGCGACCGGCCTGCCGTGTCCACAAAAATCATCTGGTAATCCGATAATTCTTCTATGGACTCAACTATTTCCGATGGTGAATATATTACATTTACAGGCACGTCAAGGATGCTTGCGTATGTATTAAGCTGTTCAACCGCTGCAATTCTGTATGTATCCGCTGTTATCATTGCAACGTTTTTTGAACGGGTCAGTTTAAAATCCGATGCAAGCTTAGCAATCGTCGTAGTCTTGCCGACACCTGTTGGGCCTATAAAAAATACTATTTTGCGTCTGTCATCATCTTCGATGGCTTCAGGTTCCCCGAACTTAAGGATTATTTTCTGATATACGCTCGCAAGAATACTGTCAAGATTTGACTCTTTCTTCATGGAATTTTCTATATCATTAATGATAGCATTGGCATATTTTTCGCTGACTTCATTCTCAAGTAATTTATTATATATGAGTTTAAGGGATTTGAAATTGGCATTATTCTCCGGTCTGACAGCAGGCTTTACATCTTCTTTCTTATCTGTCTCTTCTTCCTTTACCATCTGGTTACGAAGCATGTCATGGAGACTGTCCAGTTTCTTTTCGATTATCTCTGACTGTTTCGGTGCATTTGTATCGGCACGGTCATCTGCAAGAAGATTTATCTGTGACTGCTGTTTTTTAATTGCTTCACTGCTTACACGACTGAATGTCGGCTTATTATTGTTAACATTCTGTGCAAAATCTTTCTCTTCCAATGCTGCCGTTATTTCAACAAAATCTTTTTTGAATACTTTGGCAAGACCTCTCTGTTTCATTGTCCTGACATTAAGTACAACGGCGTTTGAGCCAAGGTCATCCTTGGCTTTCATAACTGCTTCTGTTTCATCTTTTCCGGTATACTTCTTAACTATCATTATGCGGTCACCATCCCAACTGACTGTAATTCAACTTCAGGTTCAACCTCATTGTATGATATTACAATAAGGTCCTTCATATAATCGCTTGTAATACGTTTAAAATATATTCTGACTATAGGTGAAGTTATGATTATAGGTGTTTTTCCCATATCTTCCATCTTGGTAACTTCAGCCTGCACCGAATCCATTATGCTCTTAATCCTGTCCGGAGCAAGGTTAATATATGCACCGTTTTCAGTCTGCTTGACTGAATTCATTATTTCCTGTTCTACCGACGGATCCAAAGTTATTACACTTGTTGTCTCATTCGGCATAAAGAACTTATTGGATATTGCTCTCTTAAGGCTCTGCCTTGCATATTCCGTAAGAATGTCAGTATCCCTTGTGGCACCGGCATGGTCCGCAAGCGTCTCAAATATGGTAAGAAGATCCCTGATCGAGATACCCTCTTCAAGAAGATTCTGGAGAACCTTCTGTATTTCTCCAACACTCATAAGCTTCGGCACAAGTTCCTCGATAAGCGTTGGGTTGTTTTCCTTGATGTTGTTGATAAGATTCTGTGTATCCTGCCTTGTAAGAAGTTCTGCAATGTGTTCCTTGATAACTTCCGTAAGGTGCGTGGCGATAATTGACGGCGGATCTACAACTGTGTATCCTAGCGATTCCGCACGCTCCCTCTGGTTCTCGGTAATCCAGATTGCAGGCAGGTGGAATGACGGTTCAAACGTAGGAATACCTGTAATCTCTTCTTCTACAAATCCAGGATTCATCGCCATATAATGGTCAAAAAGTATCTCACCTTCACTTACCTGTATACCCTTGATTTTGATTATGTACTGATTAGGGTTAAGCTGTATATTATCCCTGAGTCGTATAATCGGTACAACAGTACCTAACTCAAGCGCAACCTGTCTTCTTATCATAACAACACGGTCAAGTAAATCTCCGCCCTGATTGACATCGGCCAATGGTATGATGCCATATCCGAACTCAAGTTCAATCGGATCAACCTGAAGCAACGATACAACATTCTCCGGTTTACGTATTTCCTGGGCTTCCATATCGGCTTCTTCGGTCTCATTTTCAACCGTCTGCACAGCGGCCTTTCTCTCTGTCATAATTCCGGCAATAAAAAGTGCTGCACCGAGAAGAAGGAAAAGCCACCACGGCAGTGGCGTAACTATTCCTAGAATTGCCATGGTCACTCCGACAATCTTAAGCACTTTCGGTATGGAGAAAAGCTCGCCAATAATCTCTTCCGGAAGTTCCACTTCCTTGGATGCCTTGGTTACAAGGATACCTGTTGAAAGTGATATCATAAGTGACGGAATCTGGCTTACAAGTCCGTCTCCGATTGTAAGAAGCGCATACTTGCTGAGTGCCTCCTGTATGCTCAATCCACCAAATATCATACCCATAATTATACCTCCGATGAGGTTAATCACAGTGATGATGAGACCGGCGGTAGCATCTCCCTTAACATACTTGGTAGCACCATCCATGGCGCCGAAGAAAGATGACTCCTGCTGTATTTTATCACGCCTTGCTCTGGCTTCTTTATCCGTAATTGCTCCGGTATTCAGATCGGCATCGATTGCCATCTGCTTACCCGGCATAGCATCAAGTGTGAATCTGGCAGTTACCTCCGATACACGTTCTGAACCTTTGTTGATAACAACAAACTGCACGATTATAAGTATAATAAATACTACGAAACCGATTACAAGATTATTGCCTCCGACAAATTTACCAAATGCCGTAACGACTGCACCGGCATAACCGTTCTTAAGAATAAGCTTGGTAGATGATACATTAAGTGCAATACGGAATATTGTCGTAAACAAAAGCATTGTAGGAAATGCCTGCATATCCAGTGCTTCCTTTGCATAAAGGGAAGTAAAAAGGATAATCATCGATACTGATATATTTATGGCTAAGAGAACATCCAGAAGTCCCGATGGAATGGATAAAAAAAGGCAAAGAATTGCTGCCATCAGGTATATTCCTATAAACAAGTCTGTCTTTTTGAATTTCATATTCTGACGTTCTCCTTTCTATTTCAGATTTTGTGTTTAAGTTTCCAGACAAATGCAAGGACCTCCGCAACTGCCTGATACAATTCCTGAGGAATTTCCGTTCCCAGGTCTACATTATAATAAAGCATACGTGCAAGCGGTTTATTCTCAACTATTTCCACATCGCACTCTCTTGCTTTCTCTTTAATCTTCTGTGCAAGGTAATCTTCGCCTTTGGCTACAACCACCGGTGCCTTCCCGGAATCCGGTTCATATTTAAGTGCAACCGCAAAATGAGTCGGGTTCGTTATTACCACATCCGCCTCCGGAACTGCCTGCATCATACGACGTCTTGATGCTTCCTGCATCCGTCTTCTCTGCTTATTCTTTACTTCAGGACTTCCTTCGGTGTCCTTCCATTCATCTTTCAATTCCTGTTTGGTCATCTTCATATCATCTTTGAATTTCCATTTTTCAAAGATGTAATCGGCAACACCTATAATAAGATAAATTACACTTATTGTTATGCCAAGGTCAATAATCAAATCTCCCATGGCAACAACTGCCTGTTGCAATGTTATATCATACAGGTTAAAGAGCATACCGATTTTGCTCTTAAGCTTATTATAAGTAACTATTACGCATACCGCAAGTACAACAATCTGTTTTATTAATTCCACTATTGTCTTGACGTTAAAAATACGCTTTATTCCGTTAATCGGATTAAATTTATCGAATTTCGGTTTTAATGTCTCACCTGTAGGTTTCCATTTCACCTGAATTATGTCCATAACAAATCCAAGAACAAACGCAACTGCCAGTATAGGAAGCAGCATAACAAGCATATCCAGTATGTTCTGCTGCAAAATATTTTTAAAGTAAACACCTATTGAGCTGTATTCATCGCTTGCGCCGGACAAATCACCTATCCTGGTATATGTCTCATGAAACGAACTCATAAACTGCCTGCCAAGATATTTGACATAAATTTTAATCAGGACAAAAAAAGCTAACAACAGAACCGAGCCGGAAAGGTCCTTACTTTTGGCTACCTGGCCTTTCTTACGGGCATCATCTAATTTTTTGGGTGTAGCCGGTTCTGTCTTCTGACCACCAGGACCGTCCTTGGCAAAGAACTGAAGGTCATATTTTATCATACAAGACCTCCCGCAATCTGTCTGACAGCCTGTTTCATCATATTTAACAACATATTTGATACTGTCGGCAGAAGGCCTATCGTAAGAAACATTATTGCAAGTCCGAATAAAAGCTTCATCTGTATACCTACAGCAAACATATTAAGCTGCGGAGCAACTCTGCATAAAATTCCCAGAATTATATTCATTAACATCATCGATATGAAAACCGGTAATGCAATTCTGATTCCTACAATCAGAAAACCTGCTATCACATCCAGAAAAGAATCATAAAGCGCCGCATTGATCGTGACTTCGCCGATTGGGATTATACTATATGAATCCACAATCGCAGATATCAGGAACTGGTACAATCCCGTTACCATCATAAGGAGAAACACCGTATAATAGTAGAAAGTTCCCGAGATACTCGTCTGTGTGCGCAATGTCGGATCATACATATTGGCCATTGAAAGACCTATATCGGTATCTATTATATGTCCGGCAAAAGTTATTGCCTGGACACATACATTACACACAAATCCTAATAGGAGTCCAACAACGCTTTCCTTGATAATAAGAATCGCATAATCAAGGAGTCCTGTATATTCAATAGTTCTGTCAGGTGTAATCATAAAAATCAATATCGATATGAATATGGATATTGAAATTTTAACTTTCTGCGGTACGCTCGATATATTAAAAAACGGCGCTGTATATACAAAACTAGCAATGCGTACCAGAATCAGAAGAAAAAACTCCCAGTAATTTAACGCTATCTCATAGTTAAACATAACAGCACCTACCTGATATATGTACTAAAATTCGACCACAGTTCCTGAATATAATCAGTTATCTTTGTCAGAATCCATGAGCCGAAAATCATAACGCCTATAAAAACACCTATTATTTTCGGAACAAATGTAAGTGTCTGCTCCTGTATCGACGTAATCGTCTGGAAAATACTTATCACCAGACCGACAACAAGTGAAATCAAAAGGAGTGGAGCCGAACATTCAATTATAAGGAATAATGCTTCCCTGGTTATATCCACAACCTGTTCTTCTGTCATACTTCCACTCCTTTATCAATAAAATGTCTTAACAAGATTTCCTATAATCAGATTCCAGCCATCTGCCATAATAAAAAGCAATATTTTAAAAGGCAGCGAAATAGTTGTCGGAGGTAACATCATCATACCCATCGACATCAATGCCGATGCAACAACCATATCTATAATTATAAATGGAATATATATCAGGAATCCAATTATAAATGCGGTTCTCAATTCACTCACTATAAAGCTCGGCACAAGTACATATGTAGGTATATCATCATAATTCTCCACTGCACCGATATCCGCAATCTCAAGAAACATCCTGATGTCCTTGGTATTGGTCTGCTTAAACATAAATTCTCTTATTGGCTGTATTCCTGTCTCATATGCCTCTTCCGCCGAAATTTCATTGGCCGACAGAGGCTTGATCGCGTCATTATATACCGTTGTAAATGTAGGCGCCATTATGAAAAAAGTAAGAAAAAGTGATAAACCTATAAGCACCTGGTTCGGCGGTGTCGACTGTGTACCCAGCGCCGTTCTTGTAAAATGCATTACTATGATTATTCGCGTGAACGATGTGAGCATAATAAGAATGGAAGGTGCTAAAGCAATTACCGTAAGCACAAGTACTATCTGTAATACGCTTGCAAGATCACTTCCATTTCCAGCCGATATTCCGATTGTAAAATTATCTGAAGCATTAGCCGCAGTTGTCGTCTCTTCGGTTCTTAATATATCAGTTGCATATACAGCAGTTCTGCTGTTGACCGATATGAAGAGAACAATCGCCACCACCATGGCAATTCTTGCGAAAGCTAATATTGCCTTACTTCTCTTCTTCATCTTCTGCCTCTTCCTTGCCGGAAAATCTGAATCTGTTAAACACGCTCCCAAAAGATTCTTTGGTTTCGGTCTCCTTAAATTCAAGTGTATCCTCGTTAATTTCTCCAAGATACGTAACTGTGTCTTTGCACACAGCAATAAGAACGCATTTATCTCCTGCTTTTACAATTTCCAATATCTTATTGCTTGAAAGTCTTGTACTTTCAATAACTTTAATATTACCATAGCTCATTTTCTTCTTCTGATATGAGCCAATCCACCTGGTCGTGAAATATGTAATAGCCAGAACAAATATAAATATCAAGGTTACAGTAATAAACTGCGCAATACTGTTCCCCATGGATGCGCAATATATCATATTAACCGACAACTTTTCTTACAGCTTCAAGGACTCTGTCTGCCTGGAACGGCTTAACGATAAAGTCTTTTGCTCCCGATTGGATTGATTCAATAACCATAGCCTGCTGGCCCATGGCTGAGCACATGATTACGGAAGCCTTAGGGTCAAGTTCTCTTATTTTCTTAAGAGCCTGTATTCCATCCATTTCAGGCATTGTGATATCCATAAGTACAAGATCAGGCTTAAGCTCTGTATATTTCTCTACAGCCTTAGCTCCGTTCTCGGCCTCTCCGGCAACAGTGTATCCATTTTTCGTAAGAATGTCTTTGATCATCATTCTCATAAATGCTGCATCGTCGCATATCAATATATTTTTTGCCATAACTTAATCTCCTTTAAAAGAAATGTTCACTTTTTTTATTTAATGTGTATTATACATTATTGCATCGTTTTTGGAAACAATTATTTTATTATTTCAGTAATTTTGATACCAAAACTTTCTTCAATAACTACTACTTCGCCTTTGGCAACATACTTTCTGTTGACAAGTACATCGATAGGTTCTCCGGCGATCTTGTTAAGTTCAACGATTGTTCCCGGTGCAAATTCAAGAATCTCCTTAATGGACTTGGTTGTTCTGCCAAGTTCAACTGTTACTTCAAGCGGAACATCCATAATAAGATCTATATTCTCGTGTCCGACCGTTGATTCAGCTCCGGTAAATGGCTGGAATGAAGCCGGCTGCACATTAACATTCTGAACCGGTGGCATACCGTATCCCGGCATTGGCTGTCCATAAGGCATCTGTGGCTGCATGTATCCCGGCATTGGTGCTGCGCCATATCCGTAAGGCATCTGCTGCTGCATCTGCTGCTGCGGTGCCACATTCTGCTGCTGCGGTGCCACATTCTGCGGCTGCGGTGCAGGCGATGGTTGCTGCATTGCCGGCTGTGCTGCCGATGGCTGTTCTGTTGCCGGCTGTGCGGCCTCCTCTGAAGGTGTCGATGTCGCAACATTATCTGAATTATCCTGCATACCGAGTGCGAACACTTCATACAGACTCTTTGCAAAATCAAACGGATATAACTGCATGATCTCACTGTCTATAAGATTTCCTATGGTCATTCTGAATGCGACCTTAACAAATTTGGTATTAAGGAATTCCGGAAGATTATTTTCATCCTGTTTTACATTCAAATCAATCAGATTTGCAATTGGCGGGCTTATATCTATTTTCTTGCCAAGCATGGATGACATTGATGTTGCGGCCGAACCCATCATCTGGTTCATCGCTTCTCCGATTGCGCTCAAATGAAGTTCACCAATCGGTTCATCGTCATTGACATCTCCGTTTCCGCCCATCATAAGATCGGTAATTATTCTTACATCATGTTCTTTAAGAACAAGGACATTATTACCGTCCAGTCCGGCTGTATATTGAATTTGCAGGAAAACACATGGTCTGTCATAGGAATCTGCAAGTTCGTCCCATGTCATATATGTAACCTGCGGTGTCGTAATGTTAACCGGCTGGTTGAGCAGCGTGCTAAGAGTAGTTGCTGCCGTTCCCATGCTTATATTGGAAACCTCTCCGATAGCATCCTTCTGTTCATCGGTCAGGGTTTCATCTGTTGTATTGGCTGCTGCATCGGCACCGTCGTCAAGATTGGCACCTGCAAGCAATGCATTGATTTCGTCTTGTGATAACATTCCATCCATTTTAGTCATCTCCTCTCAGAACTTTGGTAAGTCTGACTGCATAATTTTCGTTAGCCGAACCCGGCAACGCTGTAAATTTCTTTATATTTCCAACAAAAACATCTAATTCTTCATCCACTTTGGTGTCCAGTTTAATAACATCTCCGACACCAAGATTAATAAAATCATTAACAGAAATACTGCTGGAACCCAATACCGCCTTGACCGGTATCTGTGCCTTGCTTATGAGTGATGCTATCGCATCTTCATATGTATTAACATCTTTATCCTGCATAGTGGAAAACCAGTATTTTGTATTGAGTTTATCCATAACAGGTTCAAGAACAATGTAAGGAAGACATATATTCATGAGCCCTTCGACATCTCCGATTTTAATATTCACTGTGATGATAGCAATCATCTCACTCGGAGATATTATCTGTGCAAACTGTGAATTAGTCTCTATCCGTTCCAGCCTCGGGTGTATATCCACAACATTTTCCCAGGGTTCCCTTAAAAGATTAACACATACATTAAACATTCTCTCAAGTATTGTGAGTTCAATCTCTGAAAATTCCCTTGGTTTGTCTAGCGCAGTTCCTGCGCCTCCCAAAAGCCGGTCCACCATTGCAAATCCAAGATTGGATGCTATTTCCATAACAACATTACCGTCAAGAGGTTCAAAACTTACCACGCCAAGCAATACCGGATTGGAAAGTGCATTTGCAAATTCAGAATAAGTTACTGCCTCTGAGTTCATTACTGATACCTGAACCGGTCTTCTTAAATATGCCGGAAGATTGGTAGACAACAAACGTCCGTAATGTTCAAATATTATTTCAAGTGTTCGAAGATGTTCTTTGGAGAATTTAGCCGGTCTTGCAAAATCATAATTCTTAACCGTCTTTTCTTCCGTGCCTTTCATTTCTTCGACATCAAGTTCACCGCTGCTGAAAGCCTTCAGCAGGTTATCTATCTCACTTTGTGAAAGGACTTCGCCCATCTTCTCTCACCTTCTTTCTATAACATATTATATTCATAATTACTGTACTACATATTGTGTGAATGATACTGAATATACCGTATCCGATGCAAATAATTCACGCACCGCATTCGTCGCTGCCTTTTCCATATCCGCCTGCGGCGTTGTACTGTCAAATCCTCTGATTACACCCATAAGTGTACTGTCAATCATACTCATTGCAGATTCAACCTGTGTCTTCACACTTTCATAATCCTTTGCCTTAGTATTTAAATTTATAGTTGCACCGAACTTTGCAAGTTTTCCGTTGGTAAGATTGACAACATTGGTTGTATCCTCGCCAAACAATATGGTAACACTTGTCAGATCCGAAACAGTCACTTCCTGTTTGTTACTGTCCGCTCCAACCTCCAGGTCAACCATATCACAAATTTTAGTAACAAGATTATTGGTTTTCTTAATTGATGGCAAGAATGTGAAAACAAGTATCACTGTAAGAACCAGGTTAACTATCACAAGTGCCAGAACAATTATGTTGCTTATTCCTTTTTTCATATATCCACCTTGACTTTCTATAATATATATTAATAACTGCTGTAGCTGTTATATATCTTAATCTCTACACGTCTGTTCTGTGCTCTTCCATCAGCTGTATCATTGCTTGCTATCGGAGCATATTCACCCCGGCCTGCACATTTGAGCTTTGCCGGGCTCACACCACAGTCATTTACCACATAATCAAATACTGCCATCGCCCTGTATGCCGAAAGAACATTGTTATTAGTAAATATCGGGTCATTCAACATCGGAACATTATCCGTATGTCCTTCTATCTCTACAAGATTATCCTGATATAGTTTAAGTATTTTACTTACCTCAGTCAATACCTTCTGTGCTTCGTCAGTAAGTGTTGCCGATGCGGATTTAAAAAGAAGCGCACCCTTCATATTAAGGCATACATAATGCTGTGTAACCTGGACTTCAACCGCATCGTTAAGTCCCGTTCCTTCAAGCATTCCGTTAATGATCTCGCCCATTTTCTCAGATTCTTTGGTCTGTTCTTTTTCAAGTTTGATCAACGCATCCTGGACATCATTCTTGCTGCCCTCCTGATTAAGGCCCTTCTGTGCATAATAATTACTGATATCCGTAAGCTGGCTTGTTCCGCTCGCAATAAGCTTTCCTTCGCCTATTCCGGAGCCTTTTCCTTCAATAACATTGTATTTGGAAGAAAATGAAGCTACAAGTTCCTGCCATTTATCAGCATCAACAGTCGACATGGCAAACAAAACGACGAAGAAACACAATAACAGGTTCATAAGGTCGGAGAACGTAGCCATCCAGCCATCCGTCTTTATAGACTCTTCATTACCTTTCTTTCTCGCCATTAAGCCTCTTCACCTCCGGCTTCTCCACCTTCACCATACTGAGTTCTCTCTGCAGGTGCAAGGAATGATTTGAGTTTCTCTTCGATTACACGAGGATTCTCTCCGGCTTGTATTGACAACAATCCTTCTATTACCACTTCCTTAACTGTGACTTCTTCTGCATTATTAGCCTTTAATTTGGTCGCAACAGGAATTGCAAGCCAGTTGGCTAACAGTGAACCGTAGAATGTAGTAATAAGGGCTGTACTCATGTTAGGTCCTACGGTTGACACATCCTCAAGATGTTTAAGCATGTTAATAAGACCGATGAGGGTACCAATCATACCCCATGCAGGACCCATCGCTGCGATTGTTTCCCAGAACGATGATACTTTCTTATGTCTGTCTTCTATACATGTAAGTTCTGTCTCAAGAATTGCCCTTACCAGATCCGGTTCCGTACCGTCAACTATAAGGAAGATACCTTTCTTCATAAATGCATCATCCAGATCCGATGCCGCATCTTCCAACGCCAATAAACCTTCCTTACGTGCTACATTGGAAAGCTCAATTATCTTCTTAATAACTTCCGTCTGATCATGTTTGGTCTGACGAAGTGCCATCTTTATTCCTTTAATTCCGTTAACAAAATCTCCTAGGCTGTTAGATACAAGTGTTGCACCGAACGCACCACCGAATGTTATAAGTGCCGACTGTGCATGAAGGAAGTTCGTTAATGCCGCTAATCCATCATCACCTGTAATTATACCAAATATCATAAGGCCTAATCCTACGACGAGACCAATTATTGTTGCAAAATCCATTTATATACCACCTATTATCCTAATTTAAATAATTCAGCAAAAATTGCCTTCTTATATGATAATACTAAATTTTTCACTTCTTGTCTACTTTCTTTTACAATAAATTTGCGTCCTGTAGTAAGAGTGATAACTGTGTCTGGTGTTGAATCGACGACTTCTATCAACTCCGGATTCAGCCCGAATACAGTTCCGTTAAGTCTGGTTAATTCAATCATGCCTTTTCCTTTAAAACCGGCATATTCTGCCCCGCCTACCGGCAAGGCAGAACCGCCATCTTATAATTATCTCTTAAGGTTAATGAGTTCCTCCAGGAGTGTATCTGAAACTGTGATAATTCTCGAGTTTGCCTGATATCCTCTCTGGGTTGTGATCATATCAGTAAATTCTGCAGCAAGATCAACATTGGACATTTCAAGTACACCTGTTGCAAAATATCCTCCATCCGCCGTTACATCCTGTCCTATTCCATCAAACTCACCGGAATTCATAGTTGCCTGGAAAAGATTATCACCTATTTTCTCAAGGCCTGACGGGTTAACAAAATTAGCAACGGCAATCTGTGCTATAACTCTCTGATCGCCGTTATCATACGACGCTGAAATCTTACCGTCCTTACCGATTGCAACCTCTGTCATAGTACCTACGGCTCTTCCGGCTCCGTTGCCGTCAGCATCACCTCTTGATGCTTCAAGTTTGGTCTCCGTACCACGGCATGTTACACTTGAAAAATCAACAGTTATGTCCTGAGGAAGTGCATCGATTCCAAGTGCTGTCGCCTTGAAATTAATGATACCATCCGCCGGTGTCGCAAGTGTACCGTCTGCTTCATTAAATGTAATAGATGTATTGGCATCAAGAAGATTATTAAGATCTGTCTCCGAAAGATTCAATGTTCTTCCGTTACAGCTTACTGCCGATACAGTCATTCCATACTCATACTCACTGGTCTGTGTAACTTTGAGTGTTGCCTGATACTTGTATCCAAGGTTATCATAAAATGATATGTTTACAGAACGTGAACCGCCGGCTGCCGAAAAGCTTTCATCTTCTTTATTGATATTACCTGCCATGGTTGTCGCTGTTGTAGCCACCGGATCTGCATACTGGTTCTCAGGTGAGTAAAGATTAATTCTTGATACATTATCAACCTGAATGTTACCATCCTTATCCGCAAGCCATCCCATTACCGCATAACCCTGTGAAGTTACCAGCATTCCGTTGGTATCAAGCTGGAAGTTACCGGCTTTGGTAAAATAATTTGATCCATTGTTATTTACTACAAAGAATGAATCTCCGTTGATCATAAGGTCAAACGGTTTGTTGGTTGTCTGATATCCACCTGTTTCGGTAATATTGGTACTGATGGATGAAATAGTTGAACCAAGACCGATCTGCTTGGCGTTGGTACCGCCCGCTCCGGTAGTTTCGTTAGGACCCGAAGCGTTCTGTGTTGTCTGATACAATACATCGCTGAATGTTACAGACTGTGATTTATATCCTACTGTGTTGACGTTGGCAATATTATTACCTATTACGTCCATTCTTGTCTGGTGTGACCTGAGTCCTGCTACACCAGAGTAAAGTGATCTCATCATAATTAAGTGACCTCCTGACACCGGATCATCCCGGTGTTTATTAAAATCTGCCGTTTTCTCGCTGCTTCATCCGTCATTCAGAAGCAGAAGGTTTCCATAAGGTCCAACCTATACCAAAACGGCTCCGTCAATGTTTGTGAACACATTGTCACCTTCATTGCCCTGTTCCATTGCTGTTATCACGGTGTTCCTGCTTGTGTTGATTATGAATGCGTAATCATCCATAAGTACTAATGATTCCCTGATACCCTTCTCAACACTGAGTTTAACACCTTTGTCAAGTCTGTCAAGCTGTTCATTTGACAAATCAATATTTCTGTCCGCAAGTCTTTGCATTGCATGTTTGGAAAACTTAAGGCCTTCCGTCTTTGCATCATCAAATTTCTGCTTGAGAATAGTATCAAATGAGCTGACATTTTCTTTGTCTGTCTGCCTGACATTCCGGTTGTTAAGATATTGACCCGTGATCTGCTCAATGGATGAAAATCTTGTGTTTTTGATATCCATATCTTATTCCTCATCCATGCCGGTCTGAACGGTTTTATGCTTTTTTCTCTCCGGTACCGGTGCCATTGCTGCCTGTACTGCCATTGTTACCGTTAATGAGTTTGTCATAATACTCATCATCAACTACAGCATAAAGCTTGTCAACCGAATATAAATTGTCATTGATTGAAAAGTATAAGCCATCTGCCTTCTTTTCGATACACTGAACTTTACCTGTAACATAATTGACTTCGCCGTTTGTGTTATCAGATGCAGCAACTATTATTCTTTTTCCTACAAGTGAAGCTGCTTTCTGCTCATTGATCGTGTCTGTAACATCCTGAAGCTGCTCTATCTGTGAAAACGATGCCATCTGCGTTACCCATTCTGTATTGGATGACGGTTCAAGCGGATCCTGATATTGCATTTCGGCCACAAGGATTTTTAAGAAAGCATCTTTGTCAAGAGAATCACTTCCCTTAGTATCCTTATTGGTGCTTGTTCCGGATGTATAATCAGCATATACTTTACCGTTAATTACCTGTGCTGATATTGCCATTATTTGTCTCCTTTACTATGCCGTATAACTTACGCTGTTGCCGTTAGCTTCCATTATCTGACGTTCGGTATTTTCTGCCGCTGTTTCATCAGAAGCTAATTCTTCTTCGGTTCTGAATCTTCTTGATGAATTATTCTTACCGTTACCCATATTCTGTGAGTCGCCGTTGTTATCATAATTCATATTAAACTCATGACTTGCCACCGTTACTTCGACATTTTCAACCTTAAGTCCCTGGTTATTCATGCTCTCTTTGAGCTGTATAACCTGATTCTCAATTGCCGCTTTTACAGATTCATTCTGAGCTGTTATGGTAGCTGTTATGACTCCGTTTCGGGTAGCCACATTGAGATTGATCTTTCCGAGGTGTTCAGGTGTAAGCTGTATCTCCATTGATGTTGTATCGGGAGTTACGTTAACTCTTACTGCTTCAAGCATCTGCTCAACAATATCTGTACGGCTTACGCTGAAGGTTTCGCCGGCATCTGCTGCAACTGCTTCACTCACACTCAGGTTAAGATTCTGAACTATGTTCTGTGCAAACTCTTTCGCCGTTGTCTGATGTCCGCTTTCATTATGGCTGTCAGCGTCATCCGACGTCTGTGTTTCGCTCACTCCGGTTCCTGTCTGTTTGTTTTCTACACTTGCCGTTTCTTCCTGATGATTCTCAACAGTCACTTTAATCTCTTTGTCCTGCACCGGAACATTTGTCTGTGAATCTGATACAGACTCTGCCGGCATCTTAGGATTTCCGGTATCAGCTGTGCTATTCAGTGATTCTTCCAGATTCCTGACTGCTTCTTTAAATTCTTCAACCGGAATCCCGGTGTCTGTTTCAACAGTCTGGACAATGTCTGCAATTTCCTGCGTAAGTGTTGCGAGATTATCCGCAAGGGATTCATCTGTAAGGATATTGGTAACATCAGTGTTGTTAACTTCTGCGACAAGCATTGCCGTATTCTGCGGTACTATCAGGTCGGCAACAGTCATTCCCAGAGCTTCAAGTGCTGCATCAAGTTCTTCGTCTGTTATGTCTAATTCTTCTTTAAGCGCTTCCCTGATATCATTGTACGCATCCCGGATACTTTTGTCGGATTCAGTTGTAACGTCATTTGATTTCTCGCTCTTTGCTCCGGAGTCAACCGGTTTTGAGGTCTTGGAATCGGAAATCACTTTCGAGATATCGTTATCCGTAACCGGCTTATATGCATCAGTTCCGGCATTATCACTATGTTTACCGTCTGATACCGCAGACATAAGCGATGCGAAACTTAATCCCTTTGTATCGGCATTGGAAGAAACATTACCCTTAAATGTCATAAGATTAGAGATATCTGACACCTTGGAAATATTTCCTGTCGTCATCTTCTTTCCTCCTTTCCTGAAAAAATATATATATGAATATCGGCATAAGCCGTTATTCACCGGTAGGATATATAAGTAATGTGAGTTTGGCTGCAAGTGTCGGATCCATGGCTGCAATGATATTGCCCGCATCCGTTTTCTTCATACACGAAAGTATCTTGGCAACCTTTTCGAGATCGCCCGTCATTTCTTCGAAAACAGCCGCAGCCGCAGCCGGTTTCATAGAAGCATATTTATCGGCAAGATCCTGAATTTCCTGCTGAACCTGAAGCTGTTCAACAACCTGTCGGTATATCTCAGCTGCGTTATCAGAATCCATTTGTTCATACCATTTCTTATATTCCTCTATATCGGGTGCATTATCTGTAAATACAACCTCGTTATCGAATTTCTTTTTTAACTGCTCGTAATTGCTTTGATTTTCTTCGTATGCTTTGAGTCTTGACAATTCTGCCTGCAAATTAGAAATTGTCTCGGCATTGTCATCGGCATTGCTCTTGTAAAGTGAGATTTCATTTTCAAGTTCATTAATTCTGTCTATCGCATCCTGAAGTGTGCTGTATGTATCTCCGCTTTGTGAGCTGAGCTCTCCTCCCGCGGTTTTGGGAAGTATCTTATTAAGCACCGGGGCATTCTTAAGTACCGGATACATTACCGAACTTCCGAAACCGCCAACATCCAGTTTGATAAGCAAAGCAAAAATGGCAACCCATATGAGAACAATGAACAACGCGACTATAGACGTCATCATTTTGCCATTTTTCTTGCCGTCTTTTTCTTCCTCATCATCCAGATCCATATCATTAACCAAATCTATATCTTCATTCTGATTCTTTGCCATAATTTATCACCTCGCCTTAGTACTGTATTGGTAACTTACCAGTTCGTCTATTTCTTTTTTCTCCTGGTCACTCAGTTCATGCAGAAAATCTTCAAATGCATGTTCCCTGAGTTTCTCATGTGTTTTTCTGTCTTTCATTACATCATTAAGTCTTGCACGCGCGATTTCCACATTTTTCTGTGCAACCCTTACTTCGACCATCTGGTCCTTAATCAGTTCTTTCTGAAAATCTATTGCTTTTCTGCCATTTGACAGATCAAATACATTAATCTGTCCCTGTGCTTTATTGCGGTAATCTTCTTCAAGTTCTTTTTTCCTGGCAAACATGGCATCAAGTTTGTCCTTCTCTGTCCTAAGCCTGGCCATAGCCGCCGCAAATGACGATTTAGCCTGCTCTTCCATTTTATACTTTATATCCAGTATGTTCTGCATCCTATAGGAGAACTTTGCCATTAATTTTCATCGCCTTCCTGCGGTTCTTCAAACACCGCCTCAAGTGCTTCTATTTCTTCGTCATAATCCATTTTCTCGTCAGTCGCCTGAATAAGGAAATCATTTACCTTGTCTATTTTACTTATTGCATAATCAATATTTTTATTGCTGCCGGCCTTATACGCACCGATATTTATCAAATCCTCGGATTCCGCATATGTGGCCATAACATTTTTGAGCTGTCCGGAAAGTTCCTTCTGCTTCTTATCAACAATCTGGCTCATACATCTTGATATACTTGCAAGTACATCTATCGCCGGATAATGGTTCTTCTGGGCTATCTTACGCGACAGAACAATGTGCCCGTCGAGAATGCTTCGTGCGGTATCGGTTACCGGCTCGTTAAAGTCATCTCCGTCTACCAGAACAGTGTAGAGTCCGGTTATTGAACCCTTTTCTGAATTTCCGGCACGTTCCAGAAGCTTTGGCATTTCACTGTACATACTTGGCGGATATCCTCTTGTAACCGGTGGTTCTCCTGATGCAAGACCAATTTCACGCTGTGCCATCGAAAAACGTGTAAGTGAATCCATCATAAGAAGGACATCTTTGCCCTGATCCCTGAAATACTCAGCAATCGCTGTCGCTGTCTTGGCTGCTTTATTTCTGATGAGAGCCGGTTTGTCGGATGTGGCCACAACGACCACGCTTCTTTTCATTCCTTCTTCGCCAAGGTCTCTTTCTATAAATTCGCGGACTTCCCTGCCTCGTTCACCTATAAGTGCGATAACATTAATATCCGCTTTGGTATTTCTTGCAAACATACCCATCAATGTACTTTTTCCGACACCGCTTCCCGCAAAAATACCTATTCTCTGGCCTTTGCCTATTGTAAGCAGACCGTCAACCGCTTTAACACCCAGCGGAAGAATTGTATCAATTATTACTCTTTTTAACGGATCCGGTGGTGTGGAATCTACAGGATACTCAACATAGTCTTCTATCGGCTCTGAATCAATCGGGTTACCGAGTCCGTCAACCGTTCTGCCTAACAGTTCATCTCCGACTTTGACACACAAATGACTGTTGGTATTCTCGACAATACATCCCGGCCCGATACCATCCACTGATTCGAACGGCATCAGTATTATTCTTTTTTCCCTGAAACCGACTACTTCAGCATTTATGTATCTGCCGTTTCCGTCTTTGGGAAGAATATGGCAGACATCATTAAGACTCGCATCCGGACCTATTGATTCAATTGTAAGTCCGACAACCTTAGAAACCTTACCCATCTTCTTATAAAATGTTCTGTTTACCAAATTCAAATACTTAGTGGTATCCAAACCATACACCTCTGGTCTAATATATTTCATCAATGCACACAGCTGAGAATTTTGATTTCATGTATGAGATTTTCAAGCTGGATATCAAGACTGCAGTCAAATACACCTGCATCCGTCTCTATTACACATTGATTCTTTGACAACTTGGAATCCTTGCATATCTCGATATTATAATCAGGAGATGCAGCACCATATATCAGTTCTTTATTGCTTATAACATAATTATAATCATTTTCAGATACCCTTATGGTGAATTCTTTACTGAGTTCATTATTACGCATGACATTGTTTATAAGATGTAAAATAACATCTTTATTATCTTCGGCAAGAACTCCCGTCACTTTTGATACCACATCAAGAATCGTATCTGCAAGTTCCGGTTCCATCTGTGCTTTAAGTTCATCATACTCAGTCTGGAGAGCTGCTTTCTTATCATGGTATTCTTTCTCTAATTGTGCAAGCTTTGCCTCAAGTTCGGTTTTGGCATCATTCTGCGCTTCTTCCATTCCCTTGGCATACCCGTTGTCATATGCATCCTTCCGGATAGCCTCAGCCTGTTCATCAGCATCCTTAACAATACCGGACGCTTTCTCTCTGGCATCATCTAACAGCTGCATTGCCCTGGCACTTTCTTCTTCTGTAGAATACGGTTCATCATCAACAAGCTGTTCAACCGTTGCCGCATCGAGTCCGCATATGAATCCGTCAGGATCCGGTTTTGCTGCTCTTGATGCATAATTAGCCGTGGCATTTTTATCTGAAAGAATCTTTTCTATCAGTTTATTGGAATCTATAACCAGTTTATCATCATTTTTGATAACGGCATTGCCATACTTAAAAAGATTAGACAATTATCTCGTCACCTCCGCCTCTTGATATAACTATCTCGGCAGAATCTTCGAGTTTACGCACTATATTAACAATCTTCTGCTGTGCTTCCTCAACATCCTTAAGACGTACAGGTCCCATAAATTCCATATCTTCCTGTATCATTGCAGCAAGACGCTTTGAAAGGTTGTTGAAAATAACTGTTTTAACCTCGTCATTGGCGCTCTTAAGTGCAACCGCAAGGTCATTGTTATCAACATCTCTGAGTACACGCTGGATAGCTCTGTCATCAAGCGATATAATATCTTCAAATACGAACATCTTACGTCTGATCTCATCTGCAAGCTCAGGCTCTTCGATTTCAAGTGTTTCAAGAATATGTCTCTCTGTTCCACGGTCAACCGAATTAAGTATCTCAACAATCGCATCAGTACCGCCAATAATCGTGTAATCCTGATTAACAAGCGATGCAAGTTTACGTTCGAGTACACCCTCGACCTCTTTAATGACGTCAGGGGATGTTCTGTCCATCATAGCAATTCTCTTTGCAACATCAGCCTGTTTTTCAGGTGGAAGCGAAGAAATGACCTGCGCTGCCTGTCCTGCCGGCAGATACGATAAAATAAGTGCTATCGTCTGTGGATGCTCATCCTGTATAAAGTTAAGCAACTGGCCCGGATCTGTCTTTCTGACAAATTCGAACGGACGAACCTGAAGGCTTGCCGTAAGTTTGCTGATAACATCTTTGGCTTTGTCCTGTCCAAGTGCTTTTTCGAGGAGCTCTTTAGCATATGTAATACCGCCTTCTGCAATGTATTGCTGTGCAAGACATACTTCGTAGAATTCCGAAAGTACTTCTTCCTTGGTCTGAGGCGATACGCTTCCTGTATTGGCAATTTCAAGTGTAAGCTGTTCTATTTCATCTTCGCGCAAATGTTTGAATATCTTGGCCGATTTCTCAGGGCCGAGAGCAATCAGCAGGATTGCGCTTTTCTGGACTCCGTCGAGTCCACTCTTAGACTTCGCCATGTAACAATTCCTCCTAAGTCCCGATTTATTCCCATCCGTCGTTCAGCCAGTTACGCAGCAAGAGCGCAACCGCTTCCGGATTCTCATCGACAAATTTCTCAATGGCAACTCTGGTCTCGGACTTATCCTGTAAATCAATGTCTTCAACCGGTTGTCTGTTTTCCTTGGTCGTTGCAAGCATATCTTCCACGCTGAGTTCCGGTTCGGTTTCTTCAACTGCCACCGGTCTCATGCTCCTGATTATTATAAATATAAGCAGTCCCGCAATAAGTACGGCAAGTATAATCTGGAACACAAAGAAAGGTGATGTACTGCTTGTTTCCGAATCGTAAAATACACTTCTTGTATAACCGAGAATCTGAATATTATCTTTGGAAATTCCGGTTCCTGTCGCTATTGCATCATAAAACGTATCATTAACGGTACTTTCAACCGGATCCGCATTGGCTGCCTTGTATTCTTCCCATGTCATATCATCGAGAAGTCCCTGTGCTTTCGCATCATCCTCCGTTATGTATCTGGTAAGTGTTGCAACTACCGTAACCGATGAATTGTCGTAATTAATTGTTCCTGTTGCCGGCTTGGTTGTTGTTATTTTCTCATTCTGCAGCCACTCGTACTGTTTGAGCGAATACTCTGAATTAGTTCCGTCGGCATTCTTTATTTTGTATGTGGTATCCTTATCGTTGGACTCGGTTCCCGCTGCTCCGGACGCATCCGAAAATCCTCCGGTTGAATTGACCTCATATGTAGTCTTCTTCAAACCTTCATCAGATCCTTCAGGAATCGTGTACTGTTTATCAACTATCTCAACATTATCGAATGAAACATCAAGGTGAGGTGATACCGTGACCTCATTATAAAGATTGGTTGAGATCAACATGCTCTGTATATGTGCGGTTATGGCATTTTCAAGGCGTTCCTGTACCTTGGAACTTGCGCTTCCCGTAGCATATGAATTATTGGTTCCTCCGTAATAGAGAAGATTTGCATTGTTATCCATAACAACCACGTTATTGGTGTTATCACTTCCGACATTAGCTGCAAGCATAAGGCCGATCGATGCCGCCTGTTCCTCCGACATCTCCTTAGTAAGCGTAAGCATTGCTGTTATGGATGCATCCTCGTTCTCCGTAAAAACAGTATTGCCTGATTCCGGGAAATCTATGGTTACCCTTGCTGCTTTAACTCCGTCAAGGGATTCGAGATCATCCGCAAACTTGGATTCAAGATATGCTTTGTATTTACGTTCAGTTGTCGCTGCCGTTTCGCTGAATCCTCCGCTTACCGCATCCGAAAGTGAATATCCTTCAGATGAGATATTATTGGATCCAAGTACAAGCTTGGCTTCAACATAATCGGACTCATTGACACGCACAACATTGTTCGCATCTATCGTACATGTTATATTTTCGCCGTTAAGGAGGCTCCGTACTTCCGTAGCCTCTGATTCATTGGCACATTCCCTTAATACAACCTTCTTAGGTGTGGAAACTATTTTTGAAACTATAATTATTCCGGCAACCACAATAACAAAAACAGCAATAAATACTATTCGCTGTGTCTTGTTGAACTTAAGCCAGAAAGCTTTTATCTTTTCGAGTATGGCTTTAAATCTTTCCTGCATTTATGTATCTCCTGAATAAGCTCTTATGCCTTATAAGGCAATGGAGTATTATATTAAAACTGCATATTCATAATCTCTCTATATGCGCTTAAAAGCTGGTTTTTGATCGCAACCGTGTATTGTAATGAAAGACTTGCTTTCTGCTCTATTACCGCAAGTTCATGCGTACTTGAAAGCTTACCTGTCGCATAATCAACCTCCGCCTGCTGTGCTTGTTGCAGATAATTATTGGTAGAATCTATCATATTGACAGCAGCCTTATATATGCTGTCAAATGTATCGGAAGCCGATGTTGTTTTCTTATCTGTTGATGTTAATGCTGATGTATTAAGCAATTCATTCGTTCTCTGTGCTGCAAGATCCGAAACAGATACTATGTTATTCATTCTTCATGTCCTCCTACTCCAGTATGCTCAAGCCCCTGCTGGCCACATTCTTGCTTGCTTCAAATGCTGTGGCATTGGCCTCAAATGCTCTGGATGCATCTATGAGATCTGTCATCTCAGTTACAATATTAACATTCGGATAAAGTACATATCCGTTCTCATCAGCATCAGGATGTGACGGTTCATACACAAGGTTCATATCCGTATCCGTATCTTTAGTGATAGCTGTCACTTTAACGCCGTTTCCGATTCCGCTGATGGTTCTGTTAAGTACCTCTCCGAACGAATCTGCCGTAGATACTTTCTCCGTAAAAATAACGTTCTTACGCACATACGGACCGCCTTCTTTCGTTCTGGTCGTGTTGGCATTAGCTATATTCTCTGAAATAACATCAAGTCTCAGTCTCTCCGCCGACATACCTGATGCATTAATATTCATTCCTGTAAAAAGAGCCATTATATAATCCTCCGTTCGTTATCAGATTCCGGATGTTGACATTGCTGTCTTAAATCTGGTAAACTCCTGTTTCATGCTGTCAATTACACCCTGGTAATAATACTGGTTAGAAGCGATTTCAATCTGTTCTTCATCCTGGTCAACATTATTACCGTCTATTCTGTATGACAGTTCTGCATCATCAGTATATATAATCGGTTTCACATGATTATAATTAATATTTCGTACAGTCTGTGTAAGGTTATTTGATATTGAGCCTGCCTTAGCAAGTGCTGATGACAGCACAGACTCGAAACTCACATCCTGCCTCTTATACCCAGGGGTGTCTACATTAGCTATATTACTGCTAAGCACCTCGTTACGTTTCCAAGAATAATCTGCCGAAGCCGAAAGTAAATCAACATAGGCAAATGCACCTGAATTAATCATATAATTCGTATTCTCCTTTCAGTGCCTTTTCTTACTGCATGTCCCAATCAGAACGGCACCATAAAATAAACCAAATATTCCCTCTTACTATTATATGTATTTAGCGCAAAAAGTAAAGTAAAAATTTTCCCTTAAATGTAATAAAACGCTAAAAATCGCTGTATCAAGCGATACAGCGATTCCTTCCACTGATATTACATATTCATTTTAATACGAGCCAACTCATCGAACACAACGTCATTGAGCACCTTGATATATGTGCCCTTCATCCCTGAAGACCTTGATTCGATTACTCCTGCACTTTCAAATTTACGAAGCGCATTGACTATCACCGAACGTGTTATTCCCACCTTATCGGCAATCCTGCTTGCGACAAGAATTCCTTCTCCCTGTCCAAGTTCGTCAAAGATATGGATTATGGCTTCCAACTCGGAATACGATAATGTGCTTATCGCCGATTTTACAATATGGACCTTACGATCCTCTTCCGCCGTCTCTTCATTAACGGACCTCATCATTTCAAGTCCGACCACTGTCGTTCCATACTCACATAATATGATGTCATCAATATCGTATTGATTCTCAACCTTGTACATAAACAAAGTTCCAAGCCGCTCTCCAGCAATATCTATAGGCGCTATGATTGCCTGATATTTATTGGAATATCCTTCGGCAAATCCAAGTGTCTCAAGATTGACATTCTCCTTTGTGGAAAGAACATTAAGCAACCTTTCGTTCAGCATGGAGTCAACGTAACCTCCGACTTCATCCTGTATCAGTTCCTTAATCTCTTCAACTTCCTCGATAATACTTACACCAAGCACCTTACCCTTACGGCTTATCACAAGTACATTGGATACAAGAATATCGCTCATAACCTTACAGATATCGTTAAAAACTACCTTCTGTGAACTGTTGTTATGCAATAACTTATTGATCTTACGTGTTTTGTCAAGCAATTGTACGCTGCTCATTCCTACCATGCCCCTTTAACAGAAAAACTAACTCTGCTTACAATATCAAGCATAGCACATTTATCAGAAAATATCAATTATTTTCTTTATTGTGTACATAATTTGTGACATATCCGCACTGTTCGTTGGCACACGCAAGCTTGTTGCCCTTTTCAACCATATATCCTCCGCACTTCGGGCATTTCTCTGAAGAAGGTTTATTCCATGACATGAAATCACATTCACTGTTCTCACAGCCATAGTATTTACGGCCTTTTCTGGTCCTTAGTAATATGACTTCCTTACCGCACTTCGGACAGGCAACGCCTATTTTTTCGAGGTAAGGCTTGGTGTTGCGGCATTCCGGAAATCCCGGGCATGCCAGGAACTTACCGTGTGGTCCGTATTTAATGACCATATTTCTGCCACAGTTCTCACATATTACATCCGTAACCTCATCCTCTATCTTAACAGTTTCAAGTTCCTTCTCGGCAAGCTTAACAGCCGCATCAAGATCCGGATAAAAATTTCTTACAACAGTCTTCCAGTTGACACTTCCCTCTTCCACCTTATCAAGGAGCGACTCCATATTGGCCGTAAAATTGACGTCAACAATTGATGGAAATGACTTAAGCATTATCTTATTAACCGCCTCGCCTATTTCCGTGACATATAAATTCTTGTCCTCCTTAATAACATATCTCCTCGCTATAATAGTTCCGATTGTAGGCGCATATGTAGAAGGCCTTCCGATTCCGAGTTCTTCAAGTGTCTTAACTAAAGATGCCTCAGTATAATGTGCCGGCGGCTGTGTAAAATGCTGTTTATTATCATATTTGTCAAGAGAAATCTGTGATTCCTTCGTTATCTGGCTGAATGTAAATGCATCGGATTTCTCGTCTTCATCTGACATATACACTGACATATATCCATCAAATTTAATACGTGATGCAGCGGCACTGAATCTGTAATCTCCCGCTGCAATCCGTATGTTGGTAGTCTCATATATGGCATTGGCCATCCTGCTGGAAACAAAACGTTTCCATATAAGCTGATAGAGTCTGAACTGGTCACGGCTTATTAATTCCTTTACCTGAGACGGAAGAATCTCTATATTGGTAGGTCTGATTGCTTCATGTGCATCCTGGATCTTCTTTCCCTGTCTGGCAGCATGATCCGGTGCCATATAGTAAGCATCACCATAATTTTCTTTAATGAAATTTCTGGCAAGCGCATCAGCCTCATCCGATATACGGGTAGAATCCGTTCTCAGATATGTGATAAGTCCGACCGTACCCATCCCCTTAATATCTACACCTTCATAGAGCTGCTGTGCTATGCGCATGGTCTTCTGCGTTGAAAAATTAAGAGCCTTGGAAGCCTCCTGCTGCAATGTACTGGTAGTAAACGGCTGCGGAGCCTTCTTTATGCGTTCTCCCTTCTTAATATCATCAATTATATATTGGGCACCTGATAATTCATTCATTATCTTATCGACCTGTCCTGAATTCTCAAGTTCGATTTTCTGTCCGGCCTTTCCCACAAATCTTGCGGTTATAGGTTTCTTCTCACCTTTAACATTAAGAATGGCATCTATAGTCCAGTATTCTTTAGGTATAAATGCATTTATCTCATCTTCCCTGTCACATATAATTCTTAATGCGACTGACTGTACACGTCCCGCCGAAAGTCCACGCTTGACTTTCGCCCAGAGTAAAGGACTTATTCTGTATCCAACCATTCTGTCAAGAACCCTTCTTGACTGCTGTGCATCAACAAGGTTCATATTAATCTTACGAGGTTCTTTAATTGATGCTTTGACTGCATTCTTGGTAATTTCGTTAAAACTTATCCTGTTAATATCCTTGTCTTCAATCTTAAGAGCCTGTGCAAGATGCCATGATATGGCTTCTCCTTCACGGTCAGGGTCGGTTGCAAGATATATTTTATCAGACTTCTTAACCAGTTTTCTCAAATTGGCAAGAACATCTCCCTTACCTCTTATGGTAATATACTTAGGCTCGTAATCATTCTCCACATCTATTCCAAGCGAGCTCTTTGGCAGATCCCTTACATGTCCGTTAGAAGCTGCCACTTCATAATTCGCTCCAAGAAACTTCTTAATTGTCTTTACCTTGGCAGGTGACTCGACTATAACCAGATATTTTGGCATAACATCAACCTCTCATTTCATAATATCCTTATATAAAAATTCTTGCTGATCTCTTTGATGAGACCTTTTAGTTCAAGAGCCAAAAGTGCCTGAAACACCTGCATTTGAGACATGCCGGTTTCCTTTATCAGTGTCTCCAGACTTTTGGGACTAAAATCTAGTAACTGACTATACAACATTTTCTCATCACTTGCAAGCAAAATATTTTTTTCGTTGGTTTTCGTACTGTCTGAAATATCAAGATCAAGTTCCGCAAGCAGGTCATCATATGAGCACACTATCTGTGCTCCCTGCCATATAAGATGATTACATCCCTCGCTGTTCCCATCGCCTATTCTTCCCGGAACCGCATATACCTGCCTGTTCTGTTCAAGTGCCTGTGCTGCCGTTATAAGCGAGCCGCTCTTCATACCGGCTTCAACTATGATTACCGCATCACACAGACCGCTTATTATCCTGTTTCGCAGCGGAAACATCCCCGGTCTTGTCAGTGTATTATCCGGAAATTCCGATATCACTCCTCCGTTTCGCATTATATCCACATATGTGTTAAAATTCTGTTTCGGATAGCACAGATCAACACCTCCGGCAAGTACCGCAAAAGTCGTACCTCCGGCAAGCACCGCCCCCTGATGCGCAGCCACATCTATGCCAAGGGCAAGACCGCTTATAACCTGCGCCCCTGCCGCGGCAAGCACGCGGCCGAGTTCCATTGCAACACTCCTGCCATATTCCGAGCAGTTTCTTGACCCGACCACGGCAACACTCTTAACATCATCGGAAGGCAGTCTTCCTTTATAATATATAACATTAGGTCTGTCATATATTTCTTTCAATCTGGACGGGTATGTATCTTCAAACGGAAATACCATATTATTTCCATCAGCCATTCTTCCGGCATATTCTTCAAAAAGCCTTTTTCTAAGGTTCATATCCCGGATAGCAGCAATATCAGCCGTCGTTATGCCTTCTATGCATCCGAGTTCTTTATCTCCCGCGCATGCTGCAGCCTTTGGATCATCATCAAAGGCTTTCAATATCTTCCTTATCTTAATATTACCTATATGAGGTATATTATTTATCCAAAACCAGTATTTTCTGTCCATATACACCTCATACCATCCTGTATCCGGATGCTTCACATATGTGTTCAGCCATAATGTACTCACTGCCGTCAATATCGGCAATTGTCCTGGCGACCTTGAGCAGCTTATGATATCCGCGTGCGCTCAGGTCACATGAATCATAAATACTGTTCATCAGGTTTTCGGCTTCTCTGTCAAGTATACAGTACCTTGACACATCTGCAGCCGGAATCGATGAATTCAGACTGTATTTTTCATCCGCAAAGCGCTCTTTCTGAATATTAAAAACACGCTCGACCGTGCTTCGCATGTATTCATTGGTATATAAGTCCTTACCGTCATACACCATATCCTCGTATTTAATACGCGGCACTTGTACACATACATCAATTCTGTCTAACAGCGGTCTGCTCAGCCTCCCAAAATATGCCCTTACCTGTGCAGGCGTACAGCTGCATTTGTTTCTGTCCGGATAGTATCCGCACTTACAGGGATTCATCGCCGCGACGAGCATAAAATCTGCCGGATATTCCACCTTGCCGTTCACACGGTCAATCAATATATGCCCGCTTTCCATCGGCTGACGCAGCACTTCTACAGTTTTTGTGGAAAACAGGTTGAACTCATCCATAAAAAGCACACCATGGCACGCCAGACTTACCTCTCCGGGCATAAGACCGTTACCGCCGCCCGCCATGGCCTGAGGTGTTATGCAATGGTGAGGAGCACGGAAACAACGCTTATCCACAAAGGAAACACCATCCTTAAGCATCCCTGCCACGCTGTAAATTCCGGAAAGTTCCAGCTTCTGCTCATATGTCATCGGCGGCAGAATCGCCGGAATGCGCTCTGCTGCCATTGTCTTGCCAGCTCCGGGCGGTCCTATCATAAGCATATTATGCATGGATGCAGCCGCAACCATAATCGCTCTTTTAAGACTTAGCTGGCCATGAATATCAGCAAAATCCATCCCATATTCCGTTGACTGTAACGGCTTTGCATTTTCAAACGGAACTTCCGTGAAATTGCCTTTAATACATTCAATTACCTCATTAAGCGTGGATGCCGGAATAATCTTTGCGTCCTTAACATAGGATGCCTCCATGGCATTCTCCCTGGGAAGAACCACCATCTGTCTGCCGCCCTTGCACCAGTTTATCACCATTGGCAATACGCCCCTTACGGGTCGTAATTCACCGTTAAGGCCCAATTCGCCGATAAACATTATATTCTCACACAGATTCTGTCTGATTATTCCGGCTGCCTGTAAAACAGCCACGGCAACAGCCAGATCATAATGTGTTCCCTCTTTTCTCAAATCTGCCGGTGATATATTGACAATCATTCTCGCCGGTGCCATTCTGATGCCGGAATTCTTAATTGCCATTCTGACGCGTTCCCTGGATTCACGGACAGCAACGCCAAGATTACCGGTTATATCAAAACATGGAAAACCTGCCGAGATATCAGCTTCAACTTTCACACTGACAGCATCAATACCATTTATGACGGAAGTATACGCATTTCCTAACATTATGCGCCTCCTGTTTAGAATATTTCTGAAATTTCGAAATTTGAAGATGTGATGAGAATAACATATAAATCCGGGTATTTCAACACAAAAATTGTGAACTTTTTTTAACAATATTTCATGTCATTTGGGCAAAAAAATAATCCGGACTGTCACTTTATTAAACAGTCCGGATGTAATACTAATCCAAATCTTTAATTGAACGATATACAAAATACAAGTATGCCGTGTCCGTAAGTGTATACAGTTTCTTTTTACCCTGTACTTCATTCTTTACGGTAAATGTAAAATTCAAAGTCTGATTCATAAAAGCTTCATATAATTCCGGCTGGTCCGCCTTATTGATCGTAAATGAGTCATTAAAGTCAGTATGCCCGTATATATCAGCTTTTTCGTAATTTCTGACAACTATGCTTTTATCCGTATATCTGCCGCCGTCAAGAACCTTATAATTGGCGGTAAGGCTTGCACTTACCATCTTGGCTTTTTCATCATATGCCTTATACCGGACAACTATGTTGTCATAATTAACACCGGTTTCATACATATATATAACAAAAGCATTTTCATTGGCCGACATCTGAACAGGAACATTTTCCGCAACCGATCCGATGGTAAAATCAGCATCTGTAAACATCGCATTCGGCTTCACTATGAAATCGGTTTCATCTATACCAAGGAAATAATTATTGATGGTGATTGTAGTATAATTATCTCCGTCAAAGCGCCTCTCCACGCCCGGAAGTCTGGCACCGGAATCTGACCAGTTCTTATCCGTATAAGGTTTCAGCAGGTCTACTCCGTTACGATTGAGTAATCCGACAACTCCGTTATAAGGTATATATCTTCCGTCATTACACCAGCTGGTAAGGAACAGATAGTAATCGCGCGGATTATTAAGAATCCACACACTGCCATCCTTATTAAGCCTGCTGTTAAAATCATCCTTTTGTTCAGCTGTTACATCTGAATAAAATCTTGTTGCCGGATCACTGGTCTTCGTTTCGTTGTTCACTTCAAAGAGGAACCATCTTATATCCTCCTCTGACGAGAAACGCAGTGTCCAGTTCACATTACCGTTATAAGCCGCCGTGGTAACACCGTTATCATAGGTATAAGGTGTTCCGTCCTCCCTGGTTTCCGAAAAATATTTCTTGTAGAAATAATCCGGATCCCTGTAATATGTTTTAATATCCTTATCAAGTGTTGCCGTTCCGGCCTGATCTGTAGTCTTGCAAAGCAGATAATACAGCTTAGCCATATTATTGCTTGCTGTCACACTTCCGCTGCCTGCAAACTGTGATATCTGATACATGCATGAAACTCTCTGGATTTCGGTATGTTCGGTTCCGTCATCATCATAATATACATGTTTGTAATTTGTATTATGCTCGCCGAATATATATTCCATCAGCAATTTAACGGAATTCCAGCTAAGTTCATTACATACATATTCATCTCCGACTTTACTGTAAGAGTCATAGTATACTTTTTGGGAAATAAGTTCGGAAAAAGTATATTCCTTATATCCATCACCGGACTTATAGTAAACATTGGTTCTGAATAATTCATCTGCCATGGATGCGTCGCCGTACTTCATAAATTGTACCGCTTTGGACGCATCTGCCACCGGCTGGTTGAAAAATGCATTTCTGAATATGTGTCCCTTAAGATCAGTTGCATATCCTGCGACATAAATTATATCTACAGGATCCGCTTCATTATATACATCTTCATATGTAAGCTGTCCTGCAACAACTGTCTTAACTTCGACATTCCCTGTCGAAAAATACTTATATATATTCGTATTTTCATATCCATCAAGCAGTCTGTCAAGATAGTAATTCTGAATTTCCGCTTTATAATCATATGCCGGCTTATTTAATTTGATATCGACATTAAACTGCTCCGTAGTGTTTTCCACATACGGGCTTTCACCTGTTTTCCTGGTTCTTATTGAGAACATATATTTTACGGATATATTACCGTCAGCATACATTGTTGCTTTGGTTCTGTTAATATATGGGCCATACCAACCTTCATTTATGCCAAGGCTGTAATTATCCTCACTCAGTCCGAGTTCGTCATAAGAAACCTGTGCCGCTTTCTGGATTATTGTCTTGATCTCAGCATCGGTCGAATCCTCGGTCACGTTCGTCTTAAGACCCTTTATTATCCCATTGCGAACATGATCCTGAATTGCCTTGACATCATAATTTGCAACTATCGTTCCGTTAACGGATATATTACAGCTTATATCGCCGAGTGATATAACAATATCTCCTGTCACACTTCCGTTGGTACTTCCGCTTGAAGAAGTAATGGAAAAAGGATTCTCGCTGCTCCATACAGCTTTAACAGATGAATCATTTATCTCTTCGTTAAGAGCCTTAAGCAATGAAGCTGCTGTCGTTGAATTGGTATATTTATAAGCTGCAAAAAACGCACCGGCTGTCGTGACAGCTTTCTCATATCTCTGTGAATCCGATACTCCCGTTGTTCTGGACGCTGTGATCGTAATAGGCTGGCCGTCATCTGTTACATTGTTTGCATTGCCGTTCTGGCTGTCTAAGAATCTTATATTATCATATTTGCCTGTTGGATCATATTGCAAATTAAATTTATTAAAAATCTCATCACCATATGCTTCAATGGTACTCTTCTGTTCCTCATCCGGAATAAGTATATCAAATACCGATGCCAGTTCATACGGAACTATTTCGAGTATTGTAAGCTTCTGTTTGTTTTTCATAATGTTCGTGAGAACATTTGCCTTGTCTTCTGCCTGAAGTGTTCTCTCACCGTTTACCCAGTCGATGTTTCCGTCATTATATTCGGCTACCATCGCTTTATCATAATATGATGTCCCGATTTCACTACCGTCACCGGCTTTGGTTCTCGTACTTCTTCCGATAAATACGGCCGAGCCCGCAATTGTCATTGCAGCAAGTGTTACTGCCACAATTCGTTTATACAGTTTTCTTCTCATAAATGCTCTCCTTTCAATACGAAATTATTTTGAGCTTACATTGAGTTTCTTGCCCATATAGTCAAGTGCCGTTATTCTGTTGCGAAGCGTAATTGTCTTTGAGTCCTGTTTTGATTCATTATCGTTTGACACTTTTATAGACACATTTAATATAATCGGCTGTTCATATATTTTGTCGCCAAGTGTATCATATACAATATTGTCGTCATCATCAAGTTTAAGACAGCTGTCATCTATTTTTAATGAAAAATCACTTACATACTTCGACATGCAATATCCGTCATATGCATCATCCATACTTAACGGTGCATCCGTATCCATAACATAAACCATACCGTTTACGTCGTCATGCGGTTTAACCCAGATTATGCATTTAGGCTTGACCTTGGACGTTCCGGAAAAATCTCCTGTCTTTATCACAAGCATCCCGGACTGCTCACTCACATACAACTCCGTTGCTTCCATAAGAGCATCCGCCACTTTATTTGAGGTTTCCTGAAGTTCATTCTGTAAATCAATCGAATTACTTTGTTTCCTGTAAAATCGTGAACCGGATGTTACCAGTGACATTATAAGAGTTGCTACTATGCTGGCTATCGCAAGGGCAACTAGTACCTCAACAAGTGAAAGTCCTTTATTATTCAATTTACGTAATCGGATTTCTTTCAACTGCGGTCCCTTCTTCTCTAATTCTCTTCAACCGTATGTTTACCGGTTGAATAATATAATTTAATCGTTGACGATTTCTTGTCTTTATAACGGCACATTATGTAACATGTCTTTCCCGCATCCGTCTTTATTCCTGCCGGCGATACTTCTTCTATATCACCCGACAGATTTCTGAACGTCACGGTTACACTTGTATAATCAGTTCCTACCTTCGTTCCCGAAAGCTTTCCGTCTGTCTCACTTACATATACATTGACACGGGATGGCAGTTCACTGCTGTCAAATACTTCATCATCATGTATAATTTCGACAAGACCGTCACTGATCTTAACACTCCATTTGCCGGTTTTGGTCATTGCGCGTTCCCTGCATTCGGAAATGGCGTCAGCTATAAACCCTGCTGTCTTTTTAACGTTTGACTTGCTCACGACAACATAACTTAAGCTTGCAACACCTACCATGATTCCCATTATGGCCACTACAACCAGCAATTCCACAAGTGAAAAACCTCTGTTGCCGATTGCTTTATTTAGTTTCTGCCTCTGTCTCTGCAACATAATTCTTTCTCCAGTTATCATAACTCAACAAATCTTCACTCTTGATATCATCACCGCCAAGCGCATCTCCGTCAATTCCCTGATATGCGAAGAAAAACTGCTTAAGAAGCGGAATCGCCTTAATTGTACTCTCCGTTATTTCACGGTCGGCTGTGATTGTAACATCACCCGATATTGTAATATTACCATCCGTAATGATAAGACCCGTAAAATCGCGGTCAACTATTATATCCCTGTCGTTGGCCAGAATAACACCCTGTGTTACTCCGATTGAAGAAATCTTCAACGCACTGGCGCCGCTTGGTACTATCACACCATAGCTTCCGCTTCCGGCTTTTGCTTCGGTCTTATAGAATTCCAGATCTTTGTATTCGTCCGAAGAGAACATTTCATCCCATTTTGATGTATCAATCACATAATCATATATGCTTCTGCTGCTGTCAATGACATGTTCCTCGGATGCGCCTTTCTCATATTTGCCATCGACCTTGGTTGTCTTAAGCTCATTAATGCTTACAAGTGCACCGTCCGATACGTCAACTGCCCATTTGGAATCGTTATCGTCCACATCATCGCTGCCTATATCATATAAAAACATCTTTAACAGCTTGTATCTGTTGTACTTATCATCACAATTCTTTCTGAGTTCATCCGCTCCGAAAGTTCCGCCGGATGCACTTATCGATGAACCGTTCACGCCGTATAGATTACCGTTGGTCTTGATTGCACCGCCTCCGGGAATTGAAGCCGTTCCGAGTTTCTCAAGGCATCTTGAAACTATTGTATTCAACTCAGCCCAGCCGTCCCTGTCACTGTATGATGAGTCAAGAATTCTTCTTACATATTGCACTCTTGACGCATTATCTTTGAAATTAAGATAAAAATATCTCGCTGTTCCTCCATCATCCTTACGTACAACAGGATTGGACTTGTTCAATAAATCTGCCGCAAAAAAAGTACTGTCATCACCTGCAAGCGCATCTGTATCGACCGCCCCGTCCTTATCCGCTGTCGGAACACAAGGATTGGTAATCTGCATATATCTCGTAGGTACAAGATATATCTCCTGCAGTTCCTTGAGTCCGAGACTGTCAGCTGTCATATATCCGTCTGAAACGTTAATATAAGCTCTGCCTGCCATAACCATTTTTGCAAGAGCAGATATATCAACAGTATTCTTATCCCCGTTGATTACGATGGCACTGCTGTGTGCTGATGAATCACCGGCATTCTGGGACCATCCGAATCCATACAGGGCACCCGCAAGCATTACATTGGCATTATTGCCGGCAAGGTTTAAATCGTCCGCAAGATATATTGTGCTGGCGGCGTCACTGCTTACATCGGCATCAGTCCTGACATTAAAGTTCACGCCCCATATTCTGGATGATGTGAGATTAAGTGTTCCGTTGACCGTGGCATTCGCCGCACTGACCAGAACTGCTTCGTCAAGTGAAAGAATGCTCTGGTTATTTACCGTCAGTCCCTTCATGGATGGCGTAACACTCTCATCGCCTGCAAAAACTCCTCCGGTTACAGATGCATCTATTTTATTTGTGGATGTTCCGGCAGCAACGCCGTCCATTCCTATAAGGCAATAGTCAAGATAGGTATTCAGATGATTTCTGTTATCTACAAAATTAAAAGTGACATCCGGATATCCCATCACCATATCCACCGCTATATTGGAATAATATTCATCTTTCGTCGATACATATACAACAACCACATCATTTATGGTTATCTTATCGCCTTCAAAATTAACATTTCCCACAGAATCCACATATGCGTATTTATCAGGACTTGAATCCTTAGTCCTGGTTATGAATGATTCCATGTATTTTATTAAATTCGCTTTAGATGACAAGGCATCCGAAGTATCCATTCCGCCATTTACCGTATCCAATTTTTTCTTAAGATTGGTAAGATACAGGATACGCATATTACTGTTGGCAGTCGCATTGTCAACAGCCCTGTTATTATTGACAAGCCCGGTTACAGATGAAAGATATGCCGTCTCAAGCTGATTGTAACATTCCGTGCTTATTCCCGAATATATCTCATCAAGGGCAGTCTGCGCACTGTAAAAAGTCTTCTTTGACTGATAGTTCATCACACGCATACTGTAATTAGTCATGGTGGATGATATGATTACCGTGCCAAGTATTGCCACAAATGATACCGCAATTATGGCGACGACCAAAGACGAACCTTTGTTATTCCTGCCAAGTTTCTTTAAGAGTTTAATCATAAAGCACTTCCTCTCTCACTGTTGACACCGTTGCGATTGTCTCGCCATCGGCAGAACCATATTTTACCGATATGGATACATCATAAAGTTTCAGTTTCTGTCCGCTTCCTGCTGTCACGGATGAACCTGTCGTATCTGTAACGTTAGATTCAACCGAAAGTGCTGACTCAGGGTTATTTATCTTAAAATTACTGATATCAGAAGTTACAAGTCCTCCGGCTGCCGGCCCGTCTATTGTAATCGAGGACGGATTAAGCCACACATCACCATCTGTACCGGAAACAGTCTGTTGTATTATATACACATTGGTCTTACGCTTATCAAGTGCTGACTGATTGTAATGCAATTTGATTTTATCCGACATGGATATTTTGTCGTATGGTTCATAAGCCACAAAGAGGCTCGGAAATTCACTCTTGTCCTCTTCTATCGTTCCTGTTGCCAGAACCATTTCATCCGTAATGTATTTCCTGACTCCGTATGTATATGTTACCGTAACATAATAATTATATGAATCGCCATCAATATCAACATACAAATCGCACGTTTTCTTTATTCCGGAGCCGTCAGCAGCTTCATGTCCTTTAAGTCTTGTCTGGGCTTCCTTATCATATTTGTATATCTGGAACATACATGATATTGAATTGCTTCCGTAAAAATCTTTAAGTGCAGGTACATTATAAGAATCCTTGCGTCCGGTCATAGTAACGTCAATATAGAATTTCTCACCGCCTGCGCCTTCAAAAAATCCGGATGATGCAGATTTTCTCCAATCGCGTACATTGTGATATGCGATAACATTATTTCCATCCGGATCCTTAATTTCCGAATAATCATCATCATCTACAAGTTTCTTAAGTGCCGATAACGGATTTGCGGAAAAATACTCTGCAACGCTCTGTGCAGCATCTGTTGCATTCTGGATTCTCTTGGCTTTCTTATTGACATTTGCCGATACAACAAATGACTTTATAAGAGGGGTGCACAAAAGTGCAACGATTAAAATCGTCACAAGCACTTCTACAAGCGAGAAACCTTTATTATGCTGTTTTCTTTTTCTGCATATCCTTTTCATATACGACACTCTCCATTACTTAATTATACACAACTACATCTCCGGTATAATCTTTGAGCACGAATCGTGGATTTCCACCATCTTCATTAGCTATCTTTATCTTTAATGTCATATCGGTATCATTTACAATGGTTGCATTGACACCGCTCTTATCATCATTGCCCGAACGTTTAGAACTTATAACCAACATTGAAAGTTCTTCGCCCGGAAGCATAAGCTGTCCGTCATCATATGCTGCTGCAGGGTACTTCTTATCGCCTACCGAATATTGTACATAATATTCGCCGTTTTCGCCGAAAAATCTTACATACGCATCCTGCATTTCATTGCCCGCCGCCGATACGGTTGCACTTCCGGTAGAATCATTCTTAGGTCCGAATACAACCGGATCCATATCTGAACCGTCTGCCTGCAGGCTGAAATAATAATCATAATCTACAATAATATTATCTCCGTTCTCAGTTGAGAGATTCTCTCCGCCCGAGAAAATTCCGGAATGGAATATATTATCGGTTCCGTTAAGTACATTCGTTATATTGACGTTGTTAAATTTTCTGTCTCCACCGGTTATCGCATACTGTGTAAGTACAAGCGAACCCGATACACTGTCTGTCTCGGCGGTATATGACATGGAAATACTGTCAATCGTGAATTTGTATTTATATCCATTGATATAATTTATCATATCCTTGAACTGATCATATGTAGCCTGATATGTGAGTGTAAGAGTTGTCTTATTGCCCACATAATCTGAATGATATGCCTTGCTGCCTTCCTTAGCATAAGGATTGGATGTTGTAACTTCACCGAATGTATATATCTCCTCTGTCTGTGCAAGTCCTGCCTGGCTTATCCATGCACCGGTCCTGTCTTCAATTTCCTTGAGGAGCATTATTGAGTACTCCTGTGTATTACCACTGTCATATTTATTTAGTATCTCATCATATTTACTATTATATGATTCTGTATCGGTAGTGTATTTCTTGGCATTGGCAAGCATAAGCTTAAGTGCATTATGTTCTTTATTGAGAGTACTTATCGTCTCTGTAATTTCCTGCGTTTTGTTTATGAGAATCCTGCAGCCAAAATAATAAGCACAGAATATAATTATTGCGGCTCCGACGACGCATAAAAGTTTCTTATCCCTGTCTGTTATCTTCATTATTTGGCCTCCTCTGTTGTTGTTTCCTCAGCAGTCGTCTCTTCGCTTCCCGTTTCATAAGGTGAGGGGTCTGAAAAAGAGCATGTCATCGAACAGCTTATGGTTACTACTCCAGATGCATCTATGCTCTCCGTAAATGACGGTACATAGATATTGGAGATACTCTTATTTTCTTTAAGTTTCACGATAAAATCGGCAAGCGTTGTCTTGGAGCTTCCGGTGAATGTCATTGTTGTGGCTCCGTTGGCAACCGACATATTCGTTATAGATATGTCTGACGGCATCTCTTTCTCAAGATATTCGATGAAATCCATAAGATAATCATCATTGCTGTATGCCTGAATATCAAAATTGGCGGCATCACTGTATTTGTCTTTCGCCACATAATACTCATCCGCCGTAGCTCTTATATATTCTTTATCTGCTATCTGCTTCTCAAGCTCTGATTTTTCCCAGCTCTTATTAATAAAAGAGACAAGCGGGAATACGACCAAAAGCACGCCGATAAATATGCTTACAAGAAGTACAAGCCTGAAATATTTACCCGAATTGGCACTCTTGGCTTTCTCAAGTGCCGAACGCGGAGTGAAATTAACAGGATGTATCGTACATCCCACATTAGGTATGTATAATGTCATATCAACAGGCTCTCTGCCGTCTGTCTGAGGCGGTGCAACCTGCCTTATCGCATCCAGCGATTCGACTTTAATATTGAGCTCATACGAAAAAAGTTTCTCAATTCCGTATACCTTTGAGCCTTCAATAAGTATATATGCGTTCTCAATCGGTGCCTGCGGGTTCTTGGATGTGTAATAATCCATAACTCGGCTGATATTGTTGACAAGATATCTGAGTGAATCAGTCACATAATCGCCTTCGCCGAATGAACTTTTAAGCGCATTATGTGTATCCGTCATTGCAATCATGGCTTCATCATAGCTTATCTCCCTTTTCTCCATGAGCGCATTGGCTATTGTGCTCTTGCCATAAGGTACGGTTCTCATAAGCTGAAGCACGTTGCGGTTAAGTATTGTGACAAGTGTGCTGTCCTCTGACACCTGAATCACGATACTTGGCTTGGCATCAATCTGAAACCTTATAAACTGTAATGTTGCATTTCCGGTATAATCAACCGCTTCGACATGGAATCCGAGCATTTCTGCAAGTGCATAATAATTCTCAACCATATCAACCGGTGCCGCCGCAACCATTACTCTTGTTTTCTTTATTCCTTCTTCCTCAATCGGTTCAAGTACCGTATGAGCAAGTACATAATCATCTATATTAACAGGGAAATACTCTGTCGCATTCGTAGTAATAAACTGTTTAAGTTTAGCCTCTTTAAGTTCAGGAGTTGTTACCTCCTTACTTGCTATTTTGGCTGACTGAATACAGAAAATAACATTTTTGGTGGTAATGCCGTTGGCATCACATGTCTCTCTTATAGTCTTTGCCATAAGAGGAATATCAATAACCATGCCGTCTTCGCACGCAGATGCAGGTGTCGGCACCGAAACAGCCGCAAGTACCTGAATTGATTTCTGTGCGGAATATGACACATCGCATAATTTGATATTATCATTTCCTATTGTAATTGTTAAAACTCTGGAAGCCATTAATATTTAAACCTCTCTTTACACTGTTTCTGCGCCACGGCAGTCTCATAATCGCTGTTTAAAACAGCAGCCCAATATACCAATCAAGAATCTGGCTGCCAAACAGCATAACTATAAATATACCGATTGACAGATATGGTCCGAACGCAAGAACACGTCCTTTACCTTTAATTCTCATAAGTGTCAGATGCACTATGGAACCTATAATACAGCCAATGACAAGTGCCAGGATAATATGTTTCCATCCAAGCAGCAGTCCGGCCGCAAACATAAGCTTAATGTCTCCGCCGCCGATTCCTCTTCCGCCTGTGATAATGAACAGAAGCAGAAGAAATCCACTGACAGATACCATTCCGATGAGATAATACAGAAAATTATGATAATCAAGTGCCAGATGTATTGCACCGAGCACGAGAATCGTAATATTAAGTCCCAGCGGAATTTCGTATGTTCTCCAATCGATGACCGTAATGGCCGTCAGCATTGAAAAACATAAAGCGTATAATATGCCGGTGAAATTAAACCCGTTCATAATAAATATCAACACATAGCCGAATCCGTTAACCGCTTCAATCACCGGATATTGAGCTGATATCTTTGTCTTACAATATCTGCACTTTCCTTTCAGAAAGACCCAGCTGAAGAGTGGTACGAGATCGTACCACTTCAGCCGGTGTCCACAACTCATGCAGTGAGAATGTTCAGTTGTAATATTCTCATGTAAAGGTAATCTGTATATCAGCACGTTTACAAAACTGCCGATTACGATACCGTATATGAAAATTATTATGTAAAGTAAAATTTCCACCAGCATTTATTATACCCAGTCGTATGAACTATTCGCCAACTGCAACAGAAGTTGCACCCGCGCCGGTCGGCGCGATTACGGCACTAACTTTTTCATCGCCGATTGTAAATATAACTTTTGCATCTCCATATGTTTTAGATGTAAGCTGTTTTTCGAACGTATCTTTTGCATTAAGGTTCTGGCATACTTCTTTGATATAATCAGCGGCATTATCCCCAGTAATACCATTAGCAGTTGCTCCAACCAATTCTACTTTTCCATTATTGCAGGTAATTGTTCCGCTTAACGCTGAATACTTCTCATCAGCAAGTCCTATCGTCAACTGGTTACGAACTTCTTCAACTGTTGAAATATCTTTCTGCTTCTTTGACTTCTCAACGTTTCTTACGAGTGTAGGAACAAGAACACCGATAAGTACAGCCATGATAGCTACTACTACGATAAGCTCTACGAGAGAGAAACCTTTGTTATTTTTTCTTTTCTGTAATAATTTTTTCATACCCATATCTCCTTTTTATTTAAATTTTGTAGGTATTCCCGCGGTCTGTGCGGGAATTATTAAGTTAGGTAAGTAAGAAAGTCACGGGGATTCCCCGTTGCGCTTTGGCGCATATGTATATCAATGCGGCATCGGCTAAATACCGCATAAGATATCTGGTTAATATACCGGCATTATGATAAATAAATTACATTTTACTGAGTTCTGAATTCATCTGGATTACCGGTCCGTAGATTGCTGCAAGGATCACGCATACAATCGCAGCCATTACTATGATGATCATAGGCTCCATAAGTGCCATTACCTGCTGTGTGGCAAGCTCGACTTCTTCGTCATAATACCTGGCACAGTTATTAAGCATCTCTTCAAGGTTACCGGTCTCTTCACCGATACCGACCATATGTATTACAAGCGGCGGGAACAGTCCCGATTTCTTAAGCGGCTGTGATAACGGAACACCACGCTGGATCTGTATGGCAGCCTCGTTCAGAGCCTCCTCATATAATACATTATCAATTGTTCTGGCTGTTATCTGCATAGCTTCGACCATCGGCATACCGGATGACATCATTGTGCTGAATGTTCTGGAAAATCTCGCACATGCCGTCTTGGTCTTCATCTTACCGAATACCGGCAACTTAAGCCCAAGTCTTGCGAAGAAATGCTTACCGGTCTCGCTTTTCTTAAAGAGCACGATCGCAACAGCCACAGCACCGATGATTACGCATACGATGAACCATTTGGTTCTTATGAAACTGCTCAGATTAAGAAGTGCCTGTGTAACCGGCGGAAGCTTGGAATCCATGTCCGAAAACATCTCCGCAAACGATGGAATTACCGCAACAACCATTACAATGAGAACACCTATGGCAACCACAAGGAGCACAATCGGGTAAATCATTGCTTTCTTGAGCATTCCCTTTATTCTGGCATCCTTCTCAAAATGTTCCGACATGTTCTGAAGTGAAGATTCAATATTACCGGATGCCTCACCTGCTTCTATCATACTTACAAGAAGGCTCGGGAATACGCTTTCCCTCTTCATGGCGCCCGCAAGCGTCTCGCCCTTCTGTACATTATCCCTGACGTTCATGACCGCGGTCTGAAGTCTCTTATTCTCTGTCTGATCAGAAAGCATGTCAAGTGCCGACACGATTCCGACTCCGGCCTGTAACAGGCTGTGGAACTGTCTGCAGAATACGCTGAAATCCCTTGACTTGACCTTTCTGCCTCCGCCAAAAGAAATCTCTTTATTCAGAACGGAGCCTGTATTAAGCTGCAGAACAGTATTGCCATCGCTCTTAAGTGCAACCATAGCTTTCTCTCTGGTATCCGCCTCGAGGCTTCCCTTCTTCTCTTTGCCTTCTCTGGTAATTACTCTGTATGTAAAATTCGCCATATATACCCACTGATACTTCATTATCCTTCCCGGCAGATAATGTAAGTCCTCTCTTTTTTATTCATATATTTTATCACAATCAAACTCTGCTTTCAACACTAAAACGTCAAAAAACGCGGAAGCTTCACATAATCTTCCGCAGTTTTTCTTTAATCTTATATTATATTAATTTTACGTTCAAAAGTAGTCCTATCCTGTGCAAAACTCAGTGCCGTTTCAGTGCTTATCTCACCCTTGATAAGGAGATTGAGAATAGCGTCATCCATGGTGATCATTCCCAGTTTCTTGCTGGTCTGTATCATGGAATCTATCTGGAATACTTTATTCTCACGGATAAGGTTCTTGATGGCTGTTGTCATAAGCATGACTTCAAATGCACCAACCCGGCGTGACTTATCAACTGTCGGCAGAAGCTGCTGTGATATGACCGCTTCGAGTACCATTGCCAGCTGGACACGAATCTGCTGCTGCTGATGCGGCGGAAACACGTCAATAATTCTGTCAATCGTACTCGCAGCTCCGATCGTATGGAGTGTGGAAAATACGAGATGGCCCGTCTCTGCTGCCGTGATTGCAATCGAAATGGTTTCCAGATCACGCATCTCTCCTACAAGGATGACATCCGGATCTTCACGAAGTGCCGCTCTGAGTGCATTGGCATAAGTCATGGAATCAATTCCGATTTCCCTCTGGTTAACCATGGCCTTCTTATGGTGGTGCAGATACTCAATAGGATCTTCAAGCGTAATTATATGGGATGAAATATTCTCATTAATCTTGTCAACCAGTGACGCAAGCGTGGTAGACTTACCGCTTCCCGTAGGTCCTGTTACGAGAACAAGTCCTCTTTTCTTGGAATAAAGGTCAACCACAGACTTCGGCAGCCCGAGTTCCTCCGGTTTGGGAACCGTCGTGCCGACAAGTCTTATAGCCGCCGCGAGCGACCCTCTCTGGTTAAAAACATTGATTCTGTATCTTCCAAGGCTTGGAATCGAAAACGAGAAATCGACTTCACCCTTCTTGTTGAGTGTTTCAAGCTGTCTCTCATTCATTATCGACTTGATTATTTCGGATGTATCGTTAGGCAGGAATCTCGGAAAATCCATGTCCGCAAGAGCTCCTGCAACACGCATTTTCGGGGGTATTCCGACTGTTATATGCACATCGGATGCTCCGTTATCCTTAGCTATTCTCATTAATTCTTCTATTGTAACCATTCTATTCGTCCTCCGCCTCATATGTAATCTTCATCATTTCAGAAAATGATGTAACGCCACTCATGACATATTTGGCGGCTGCCTGCCTGAGTGTGGACATTCCTTCCCGCTGTGCCTCTGCCGTAATCTCATCGGCGTTGGCTCTCTTAGCAATAAGATTACGGATACGGTGTGTTATCGGCATTATTTCATATACACCTATTCGTCCGAAGTATCCGGTATTGCCGCACACTTCACATCCGCAGCGTTCCTTAAGGATAAGCTGTTTATTCTCCGGAACCCCGAGTACTCTCTTTTCTTCCGGAGTCGCCTCGCGTGACTTCTTACACTCACAAAGGCGTCTTACAAGTCTCTGTGCAATTATTCCCACAAGGGAATCACCGAGAAGATACGGCTCAATTCCCATGTCTATAAGTCTGGCTATGGATGCCGATGTGGAATTCGTATGCAATGTACTTACAACAAGATGTCCCGTTATAGATGCTTTAACGGCTATTTCCGCTGTCTCACCATCCCTTATCTCACCTATCATGATGATATCCGGATCCTGTCTGAGTATTGAACGCAGTGCGCTGGCAAATGTAAGATCTGCTTTAGGATTAACCTGTACCTGGTTAACACCATCCACATTAGCTTCTACAGGATCTTCAACTGTTACGATATTAACTTCATCGCTCGCCAGTTCACTGAGTGCCGTATACAATGTAGTTGACTTACCACTTCCCGTAGGTCCCGTTACAAGGATAATTCCATGTGGATTACGCAATATATTATCAAATTTAACAAGATCTTCTGCATTGAGTCCGAGATCCTTCTTATCTCTTCTGAATCCCTCTTTGGATGCAAGTCGCATTACGACTTTCTCGCCATAAACGGTAGGAAGATTACTGACACGGATATCATACTCTTTGCGGTCAACAATCATGGTTATACGGCCATCCTGTGGTTTACGTTTCTCTGAAATATCCATTCCGGATATGACCTTAAGTCTGGCTACTATCGCGGAATAGAGACTTCTGTCGTATTTGATGGACTCCCTCAGGACTCCATCGATTCTGTATCTTACCTTGACCATATATTCAAACGGTTCAATATGAATATCTGAGGCTCTCTTTCTTACAGCCTGTTCAATAATTCCACGCACAAGCTGTACGATAGGCGAACTTTCGATATCTTCTTTACGGGCATTATCATCTTCGTCATCTTCAAGATAATTCTGCTGTTCCTGGCGGAACTGTTCCGCCACGGCCATAGCCTGTGACTGGCCGAAATATTTATCAATCATTGCACTTATGTCATTACCGTTAGCAAGATACGGAATAACGGTCATTCCTGTGATGATACTCACATCATCAAGTGCCATGATATCAAGCGGGTTCTCCATCGCTAATTTGAGAACATTTGCCTGTTTGCTGTCAAGTGCAAAAGGAAATACCATATATTTCCGGATGATATCCTCACTTACCATATGGAGTGCTACATCATCTATATTAATCTTGCGCAGGTTAACATATTCTATATCGAGCTGTTTGCAAAGCTCGTCATTAATCTCATCCTGTGTGACATATCCCAATGACACCAGTGCTTCACCGATTTTGATCTTCTTGGTCTTCTGTTCGGCGAGTGCACGTTCAAGCTGTTCTTTGGTAATCTTACCGTTCTGTACAAATACATCGCCGAGTCTCAGACTCTTTCGTGTGTATGCCATGATAAAACCTCTCTTAGTATAAATTAATCCATCGGAATATCCGTATATGTGTATGAACCGCTGATGTCTGATTTAAAGGCTTCAAGCGTACTCTCATAATCCGTTCCGCATATATAGCGTTCCTTGGGATCATTCGTAGCCATCGACCATTCTCCTTCACGGCTTATAACCGCATCGGAGTATCTGAAACAGAACCAGCTTTCAAGATACTGATTCGGATTATCGGAAGAATACGTCGGCATTACAATATTGCCCTTGTAGAAAAGCAATATATAATTCTCATGCTTCTGTTCGTATCCTGTATCATTATATACAAGAACTGCTTTCTGAAAAGCAAAATCCTCTGCGGTCTCATTACTGTCCCTGAACAGATAATTGATATCCCCGGTAACCTCATATGACATATGGTTCGTGGTGTCATTGATCTCATCTTCAATAATACCTATATTCTCACCGGAAAGTTCTTTAAGAACCTTCTTATCAACATCCGCCGGGTCATTAACATAACGGTCAGCCTCTTCTATGGTATACTTCATCTCAAGGGTACTGAAATAATATCCTTTGTCAGCTGCCGCTTTCTCATCCGCATTGCACCTGATAGTCACCTCATCCCCTATTGCAAGATTAGATGTCTTATCTATCACGTATTCAAGCGAAGCGAGATATTCATTATCCGATTCATTAGCATATGTTACATACACATAAGGACTTATCCCACCGGTAATTATCTTGACATCTGCAAAAGCATCTAAAAGTGTGCCTTCTTCAAGACCTTCAACCTTAATACTTCTAGTGGTTCCTCCTACATCTATACCGAGCTTGTCAGCAATCCGGCTGTCATATGTCACCGTCAGGCTGATCGTATCACCGTTGGAAAGACCCGTATCCCTGTCAAGGGAATATTTCAGGCTGTCAACAAACGGTTTATATTTAACTTCGGCTTCGCCGGTATCTCCGCCATCCGCGAGTGCCGTATATATGCCGACATCATCAAGCGAAAGTGAAGCCTTGCCGTTACTGTCAAATCCTGTCGTGGTAACAATGACATATCTTGAAAGTCTGAATTCCTGTTTCTGTGTCATATTCACTTTGACGATAATCAGTATCGCAAGTATAACAAGCGGTATCGCCGCTTTAATTATAATATTTCTTAACTTTGATTTATTCATACCAAATATTTTATCACATCCGGCAGTCAAAAACAAGATTACAAAAGGTATCGTCTCATTGTTTTTAGCGCATTTTTTTCAAGCCTGCTGACCTGTGCCTGGGATATGCCTATTTCTTTGGCAACTTCCATCTGCGTTCTGCCCCTGAAAAATCTTAACCTTATTATCTCTTTTTCCCTCGGCGCCAGCCTGCCTATGGCATCCTTGAGAGCCAGATTGCTCACCCAGTTGTCCTCGACATTCTTGGTATCGCTCACCTGATCCATGACATACAATGTGTCGCCGCCGTCACAATATACTGGTTCGTAAAGCGACACCGGACTTTGTACCGCATCAAGAGCCATTACGATTTCTTCTTTGTCCACACCTATTTCAGCGGCAATTTCATTAATCGTCGGCTCTTTCTGGCTTTGTTTCATAAGGCGCTCTTTGGCATAAATCGCCTTATATGCCGTATCTTTAAGCGAACGCGATACTCTTATCTGGCTGTTGTCCCGGAGGTATCTCCTAATCTCCCCAATTATCATTGGCACAGCATAAGTACTCAGTTTCACCTGCTGGTTCACATCAAAATTATCAATAGCTTTGATAAGTCCGATACATCCTATCTGGAACAGATCATCCAGATTCTCCCCGCTTGCCGAAAAACGCTGTACTACGCTTAATACAAGTCTCAAATTCCCCTTAATATATTTCTGTCTGGCTGCCTCGTCCCCTTTTTTCAGCGCAGCCATCAACTCCTCTTTCTCCTGCTCCCGGAGCATTGGAAGTCTTGCGGTGTTAACACCGCAGATTTCAACTTTGTATGCTGTCATATTTCATACCTGCCATTTCAATTCGTATATGAAATATCTTTAACCAAACACGGCATATCTAATCATTTCCGGTGCATTTTTTAAACGGAAATTATTTCCTATATTTCCCCATTATTCATACTTCACTATTTCTTTTTTGAGCCTCTTGATTATCTTTTTTTCAAGTCTCGAAATATATGACTGACTTATCCCCATAAGGTCCGCCACTTCTTTCTGCGTCATCTCCGTGTCATCAGGCGATGACAATCCAAATCTCAAGTCAATAATCATTCTCTCCCGTTCTCCCAGACGGTCGATTGCTTTTTTTAACAGTTTTTTCTCTACTTCATCTTCTATATCGCGGTATATAACATCTTCTTCCGTGCCAAGAATGTCCGATAACAGCAGTTCATTTCCATCCCAATCAACATTGAGAGGCTCATCTATCGAAACTTCCATACGTGTCTTGGAATTCCGTCTCAGATACATAAGGATTTCATTTTCAATACAACGTGATGCATATGTTGCCAGTTTAATGTTTTTGCCTGAATCAAACGAGTTGATTGCCTTGATAAGTCCTATTGTGCCTATGGAAATCAGATCTTCTACGCCAACTCCCGTATTGTCAAATTTCTTGGCTATGTACACTACCAGGCGTAAATTATGTTCTATAAGCACGGATTTGGCTTTTGCGTCAAACTCACCTCCCAGATCCGCTATCACTTCCGCTTCTTCCTCTGCATCCAAAGGTGCCGGAAGAACATCCGCACCTCCTATATAATGAATGTCACCTTTAGGTTCCAGAAACAGATTCTTAAAGGTCGGCATCACTTTAAATTGAAAACAATTTGGCATCATTACTTTTAAAAACATTTCATTTCGCTCCTTTTAACCTTTAGTCCCGCCCATCAACGCCGGATGAACTATTGCCCTGTACTCTTCCTGCCCTGCGAATTTTCCGGAATACAGCGCAAAAAGAGGCTTATCAATTACTTTTATTTTCTGCCCGTCATGCAAAATAAGTCTGTCAAGCCTTATTACCGGAATCAGCCCGTCATCAGTCCCCACCGCTTTGTACGGTACCAGATGATATCCGCACCCGGTCATATCCCCTATAATCATATCCAGGCAATCCGAACAGATTATATTGACCGGTTCCCCGTTATACGGATCTGTCAGGGAATTCCCCGTATCGCATAACGCTTTAAGACTTATTTTTCTCCCGCCATGTTCAATCTCTATCTCATACACAAATCTGCGTATTTTAAATCCGGCAGATATTCTTGTATATGCAATTTTTAAGGCAGGTGTAAACAACACCGTTCCCGCCGCTATATGCCATATGCTAGCCGTATACAGCCCGTTATCCGGTCTGCTTACCATATAGCCAAACATTGTATAATAGTATAAGATATGTATAAAACCTCCGAACATACACGCCGCAAGATACATAACACCTACGCCTTTCAGTATGACTGAAGGTTTCCTGATGTCTGCCATTATTATAACCATCATGGCACACGCCGGTATATATGTTATCACATTCCATACCAGGCCATACAATCTGAATACTAACACCACACATACCCACAACGCCCCGGCAGCTGCCGCAGCATAGCGTTTTAACAGCCTGACAGCCGGGCGCGTCCTATTTGTGCACTTAAGTATTCCATCCGTTATCGACAATATTATGTAATCCATCACAAAATTTATGCAAAATACAACGTCAATGTAGATTTCATAGTGCACGCGCGCCCCCTCCTGTCGTTTACATGTCCATTATATCCCCGTGAATGTTTTTCATATGTCGAATTTTGTTCTGCACAAATTTAAATTTTCTGCTGTAATTCGACATACTTTTTAACATTTGCACCCACTTACCGCATAAAAAAAACGGCACAACCGGTCGTTCCCGGTCATGCCGTTTATCATTAAATATATTAATTATGCATTGACAATCTTGCCAAAGTCAGCCTTAAGGCTTGCTCCGCCGATAAGTCCGCCGTCAATGTCAGGTTTAGCAAGAAGTTCAGCTGCATTGCCGGCATTCATCGATCCGCCATACTGGATTCTGATTGCTTCTGCTGTAGCTTCATCATAAATCTCACCGATAACCGCACGGATACCTGCACATACCTCTTCAGCCTGATCTGCTGTTGCAGTCTTGCCTGTTCCGATAGCCCAGATTGGCTCATAAGCGATAACTGCGCTCTTAGCCTGATCTGCTGTTACATTCTGGAATGCAATCTTGATCTGCATTCTGATCCAGTCAAGAGTAATTCCCTGTTCTCTCTGTGTGAGTGTCTCACCGCAGCAGATAATAGGTGTAATACCATGCTCGAATGCCTTGAGAACTTTCTTGTTAACTGTCTCATCTGTCTCTGCGAAGTATTCTCTTCTCTCTGAGTGTCCGATGATAACATATTTAACTCCGATATCTGTAAGCATTGCAGGAGCGATTTCGCCTGTGTAAGCACCGCTCTCTTCAAAATACATATTCTCTGCACCGATTGCAACATTAGTACCCTTAGTAGCCTCAATTGCTGTTGTAAGGTCGATTGCAGGAACGCAATATACAACATCAACATCAGGGTTAACTACAAGAGGTTTAAGTTCGTTAATTAATGCAACTGCCTCGCTTGGAGTCTTATTCATTTTCCAGTTGCCTGCGATAATTCTTCTACGCATTATATTAATTCCTCCGAATATTATTTATCATCTGCTGATTCGATTCCAGGAAGAGCCTTGCCTTCAAGGAACTCAAGTGATGCACCGCCACCTGTTGAGATGTGTGTCATCTTATCGCCGAATCCGAGTGTATTAACAGCTGCTGCTGAATCGCCGCCGCCGATTATTGTTGTAGCATCTGTCTCTGCAAGAGCCTTGGCTACAGCAATTGTACCTGCTGCAAGTGTAGGATTTTCGAATACGCCCATAGGTCCGTTCCATACAACTGTCTTGGCTGTCTTAACTGCCTCAGCAAAAAGTTCCTGTGTCTTAGGTCCGATATCGCAGCCTTCTCTGTCAGCAGGCATCTTATCAGCATCATATACTTCAACTTCTACAGGAGCGTCGATTGGGTTAGGGAAATCTTTGATAGTAACGGCATCAACCGGAAGAAGAAGTTTCTTGCCGAGTTTCTCAGCCTTAGCCATCATTTCCTTGCAATACTCAATCTTGGTATCGTCGCAGAGTGAAATACCGATTTCATATCCCTTAGCTTTGAGGAATGTGTATGCCATACCGCCACCAATGATAAGTGTATCGCACTTCTCAAGGAGATTGGAAATAACATTAAGCTTGTCAGCGACCTTAGCACCGCCAAGGATAGCTACAAACGGTCTTACAGGATTATTAACTGCATTACCGAGGAATTCGATTTCTTTCTGCATAAGGTATCCTACAACGTTGGTCTTAACGAACTTAGTAACACCTTCTGTTGAGCAGTGTGCTCTGTGGCATGCACCAAAAGCATCATTAACATACACATCACAAAGAGATGCAAGTTCCTTGGAGAAATTTTCTTCGTTCTTGGTCTCTTCTTTTCTGAATCTTGTGTTCTGGAGAAGAACTACATCTCCGTCCTTCATAGCTGCTACGGCAGCCTTTGCGTTAGGTCCTACAACCTCATCATCAGCAGCGAATACAACTTCTTTGCCGAGTTTCTCTGAAAGTCTCTTTGCAACAGGTGCAAGTGACTCTCCTTCATTAGGACCATTCTTAACCTTTCCGAGATGTGAGCAGAGGATTACCTTGCCGCCATCATTGATCAATTTCTTGATTGTAGGAAGTGCTGCAACGATTCTGTTCTCATCTGTGATAACACCATTCTTAAGCGGAACGTTAAAATCACATCTTACAAGCACTCTCTGACCCTTAACATTGATGTCATCAATACTTTTCTTGTTAAGCATAATTATATCTCCTTTGGATTATACATAATAGAAAGGGTCCGGCCCTGAAGCTCGTCCGGCGTTATGCCGGTATGCCTTGACCGGACCCTTATAGGTCTGTTTTATCGTATGGAATACATACGAATACTATACACTATAGAATTAAGCTAACTCTGAGAAGTACTTAATTGTTCTAACCATCTGGCTTGTGTATGAGTTCTCGTTATCATACCATGAAACAACCTCAACCTGGCACTTTCCATCAGGAAGGTCTGATACCATAGTCTGTGTTGCATCGAAGAGTGAACCATATCTCATACCAACGATATCTGATGAAACGATCTCATCTTCATTGTATCCGAATGACTCTGTCTGAGCAGCCTTCATAGCAGCATTGATCTCTTCCTTAGTAACCTTCTTGTCAACTACAGCGAAAAGAAGTGTTGTTGAACCTGTAGGGGTAGGTACACGCTGAGCAGCTCCGATGAGCTTTCCGTTAAGTTCCGGAATAACAAGGCCGATTGCTTTAGCAGCGCCTGTTGAGTTAGGAACGATGTTTACAGCACCTGCTCTTGATCTTCTTAAGTCACCCTTTCTCTGAGGTCCGTCGAGGATCATCTGATCGCCTGTGTAAGCGTGAATTGTACACATGATACCTGACTCGATTGGAGCAAGGTCATTAAGAGCCTTAGCCATAGGTGCTAAGCAGTTAGTTGTACATGAAGCTGCTGAAATGATTGTATCAGAAGCCTTAAGTGTTGTATGGTTAACATTATATACGATTGTAGGAAGGTCGTTTCCTGCAGGAGCTGAAATAACAACCTTACGGGCACCGGCATTAATATGAGCCTGTGCTTTCTCCTTAGATGTGTAGAAACCTGAGCACTCAAGTACTACGTCTACTCCAAGTTCTCCCCATGGACAATTGTTAGCGTCCGGGAATGCATAAATCTTGATTGTCTTACCATCAACTGTGATTGAATCCTCACCTGCTGAAACTGTATCAGCCTTCTCATATTTACCCTGTGAAGAGTCATATTTAAGAAGGTGAGCAAGCATCTTAGGGCTTGTTAAATCGTTGATAGCTACTACTTCATATCCTTCTGCTCCGAACATCTGTCTGAAAGCAAGACGACCGATACGGCCGAAACCATTAATTGCTACTCTTACTGCCATTTTTAATTCCTCCTAGAATTGTATAAAATATACTTTTTGGAAACTATTGTTCCCAAGCTTTCTCTATTTTAACCAATTTCTGTATAAAGTTCAAGTGTTTTTCATGAGTTTGTTAAATTTTTCACTATATTTGTTTTTCGACTATGTTTTTCATTCACTTTGTACAAAATCACGTACAATCTATTCCATTTTCTTGTAAAATAAGTTATATTAGATATCAGATTAATGCATGATACAGGCGTTTTATTATAACTTAGCCGCTGTATTTTTACAAATTTTTAATTATTAATTTTACTAATAATTTTTTCACGGAAAGGAATATAGATTTTATGGAAACCAAATTTTCGCATTACCGGCTATGGGACACACACATGCACAGCCAGTTTTCCGGGGACAGTGAAGCCCCGCAGGAAGAAATGATCTCTTCTGCTATCGAAAAAGGACTTGCCGGGATCTGCTTTACAGATCATCTTGATATTGATTATCCTGAGGAGCCGGATATTTTTCTTCTCGATCTGCCAAATTATACTTCGTCCGTACTTGCCTATCAGGAAAAATATGCCGCAAAGCTTCCGGTACGCCTCGGCATTGAGCTTGGCTTACAGCCGCATCTAGCTGCGCTGTACACGGATATTTTATCGCAGTATCCATTTGATTTTGTCATAGGTTCCTCCCATGTTGTGCATGGACTCGACCCGTATTATGCGGCTTTTTATGAAAAACGGACAGAGAAAGCCGCCTACCGCGAATATTTTGAATCCATTCTTGAAAATATAGAAAGTTACCATGATTTCGACGTATACGGGCACCTCGACTATGTTGTCCGCTACGGTCCGACTTCCAATGAAAATTATGACTGGAGAGAATATCAGGATGTGATCGATGAGATTTTACGAAAACTTGTCTCCCTCGGAAAAGGGATCGAGCTGAACACCGGCGGCTTCAAGTACGGTCTTGGCCACCCAAATCCAACCGAGGAGATCATCCGGCGTTACCGGGAACTTGGCGGCGAGATCATCACGATTGGTGCCGACGCCCACAAACCGGAACATGTTGCATTTGATTTTGCAAAAGTTCCTTCTATATTAGAAGACGCCGGGTTTGATTACTTTACGGTGTTCCGGGAGAGGAAACCGGAGTTTGTGAAGATTGAATAGAAAAAGTGGCGGTGTAAAATCCGCCATTTATTCTAATTCCAGATTCCACTATCTGCAATCTTTTTTATGCTTTGAATAACTGTATCGTAGGTTTCTGGCACAAATAGCAAGCCTAATGTTATTTCCTCATAATCTTTTTTATAAGTCTCTTTTTCTATAATTTCATATAAAATATCCGTCACACATACATTTTCTTTTGCTGATGGACAAACTGCTAATGTTGAACGCTGTTTTCTTACTTCATCATGATGCAAATTCATAAATCATTCCCCATTCAATCAATTTCTTTGCCGTTGCACCAGTTAATGCCGGAATCACTTCCGACAACTGATCTTTCGTAAAACATTTCTTTCTCACATAAGAAATCAATATATCTATTGTCTCATGAATTGACAGCTCCGTGTACTTTTCTGCCTGCCCAATACTGTCAAGTAACTGTAGAAGATCAGCATTCGAATCTGAAACCATAATCGGAGCCTTTTTTATTCTAACTCTTTCGCTTCCCACTGTTATAGTACGGCCATTCGTCGCCTCACGATTTGTAACCACTTCAATCACCGCTGGCATCTGCGTTGTTAATCCTAACTGATTGGCAAACGATTCCCCTGTGACATACCCATAAATCTCTGATTTACTTTGTATATATTTGCGCATAATAACCAGCGACGGATCAAGATAACTCTTCCCAAGTAATCCGTCACGCTTTGGAATATAATAGATTCCATTATCATACCGTTCCAAAAAACCATTAGCAACAAGTCGTTTCACGGCCTGCCGAACTGCATTTTCAGACAATCCCTGAATTGTCAAGTCATTCAAAAAAATAGGTTCATTATATCCATAATTTTCCATCAGATAAGTTTTTAACATTTTCTCACCTCTTTTTAAGAGAGTACCATATTTATATATATTATGTCAATATCTATGTCATTTTATTATGAAATTGCGATTATCAATATGTTCTGAATCATATTTGTTATTAATTTCCATATCCCCCTATGTCCTAATTAGCGGCCAGTAATAATAATCCTCATAAATATCAAACGCAGTAATGATATCCATTATTTTTGCAATAACATCACTTAATGTATCAGCCTCAAATAAACGCCAATAATTTTCTACTCTTTTTGTATCGCAATAAATTACCTCTTTTATTTTTTGCGAATACAAACTGTTTTCTCCAATCAGCAAAATAAAACGCTGTTTCTTTTTTCTGCGAATGATAACACTCAATCTATTTAAATGATATTTACTGCTAATGCATTTATGAATGGAGGCTGCATGTCCAGTGATAGAAAACATGTCTTTTCCTATTTTTCTAATCATCCCGTCTTCCATTGCTGCTACCAAAAAATCTTTCAAATTTTTTTCTTCCCTATCACAAAGTTCAGAAAGATACTGCAATGAAAGCGGCTCCCCGCCCCACTCTATTGCTTTACCTGTATAATCAAAGATATGCAGATAGACTTTCCAAAAATCATTTAATGACTTAGACGAATAACATCCTCTAAAGTTGATCCATGCCGTTGAATCTTTTGTATGAATTCTTCTTGTTCCATATGCCGTTATTAATTCTTCCAGACTTTTATGATATTCTTCTTGCTCACCAAAAACTTCATTCAGTTTACAGATCGTATTTTCCAATTCTGAAAAAAAATTTATTTTCTTTTTTTAACGTTGCAGTGTCTTATTTCTTGACCACTTTTCTTCCAAGAGTTTTTCTTCATATGCCCTTTCAATCGTATCTACCCGATGCAATTTAGCCTCAATGAATTCCGGGTAAATATCAAATGTAACAGGCATTTATTCCACATAAATGCCATTCTCTCCAACATGTATGATTCCATCATACTGCGAAAGGCTTTCTTCTCTTGTATCATGTGTAATGACTAAAACGGTTTTTCCTTCAAACTCTTTTCCTGTAAACAGATAATGTTCTACTGCCGATTTCATTTTTGCATCCATTGCAGAAAACGGCTCATCGAGAAGTATCACCTCTGCATTTTTTGCTGCCATACGCAAAAATGCGACTGCCTGTTTTTCCCCTCCACTAAAACGCTGACATTCTTTTTCTTTTCTGTTGAATATCCCTTCAAAAAATTCCGGCCAGATACTCTTTCCTACGCTGTCGATCCCATCCATTGGATAAGAATGAAAAACGGTTATATTATCTACGATCCCCGCTCTGTAAATATGTTCGTTCTGATCGGTATAGGATATTAATTCAGAAATGTCATAGTTTTTGATATCTTCTCCATCTAATCTGATAACGCCGGAACTGTTTTTTTCATACCCCATAATAAGTTTGAACAAGGTTGATTTTCCTGCTCCGCTGTGTCCGATAACGGCATACTTCATGCCTTTTTTAATTGTTAAATTTACATTTTCCAATGCAAAATTTTCCCTTTTGAATGTCACATTTTCCAATGTTATATCTGAATTTAATTTTTTCTTTCCCGGCAGGACTGTGGCATGCGTATCCTGCGTATAAGCTAATACTTTTTTCTTCACGTCCTTCATGGACTGTATTGCCGTGAAATTATAGAGGACAGTGTCGATCGGTTCGATGAAAGAAGATACATAACTAAGTGTGGCAACTCCGACTCCCACTGTGATCTCATGCTTATAAAAAAGAACTGCCACCACTGCAAATGTAAATATTTTCACCAATTTAGTCGTTAATTCGCTCACGCCTAATACCATGCTCTTCTTTTTCCCATACTGATACCGCTTTTCTGCTGTTTCATTTAAAACGTGTTCATGCTTATCAAGTATTTTTCCTACCGTCATCTGATTAATAACACGAAAACCTTCCAATAAATCCGTAATCTCTGTAACGTACTCCGCCATCTGTTCCTGATATGTACTTCTTGCGTCAGTCAGCGATTTTCCTATCATTCTCGGTATCAGGATCGCAAATATCGAAGTCAGAATTATCACCAGCGCAATTCTCCAGTCAACTCCGAAAAACAGCACGACACCATACACAATTATCATGTTTACGCAGCGTATGATACTGATAACCGGTTCCAGATAATCCTGCTCTAACGCTGTAATATCATTTCCCTGTAAGGAAACATATTCGCCATCACGATCTTTTTGAGAGGGCTTTGCAGCCCATAATCAAACAGCCATTGTTGAAGCAACGGTGAAAAAGCCAGACAGATAACACCTGCCAAATCCCATAAAATCTGGGCGATAATATATTTTTTTGTTTTATATATATACGTGTTCAATGTTTTTCTCCTTCTAAACCCTGGCTCTGATCTCTGCTTTTTCACATGCCATCGATGATGCTTATACTCACTTCCTTTAATAATGCCATAATGCTCTATATCGTGTCAATTCAATATTAATCCCAATTCATGATCGCACCATTTCTACATCTTCTGCAACCGTATCAGTTTCCCCTTGTCCAAGTGTTCTGGAAAAAAACATGCACACAGTCACGATCAGTGCCAGCACACCGGAAGTAATAAATATTGCTGATGTATCCACATATGCAACAACGATACTCACCAGAAACGATGCCACAGGCATGGATGCTGCACCTGCCGCGGTTGTAATGCCGGATATTCTGGCAAGGTAGTCTGTGCGGATTCTTTTTACTGCAAACACACTCAAATGCGAATTTACCAATGCCACCGTATATCCCAGAATAAAACTAAATACTGCGGTAAACGCACAAACCAAAATCCGGCTTGTATAAAGCGGTCTGCACACCGGGAGCATAATATAAAACAAAGCAATCCCCAAACCACTCGCAATCCAAAGCCCCTTTCCCGGAATAATACGCTGTACCATTGGATAAGTGACGGAGCCAAGCAGCATACCTACGGTTATGGAGATTCCGAGAATTGATAATATCTCCGCTCCACCGCCCAATATATCACCGGCAAGGGGTGCCTGTAAACTGTTCAATGGAACTAAAATTGCATTCAAGAAAACTGCCAAAAGTAAAAAAATGCGGATCATTGCATCTTTTTTCACATAAGAAAATCCATCTGCCAGATCTTTCACATATGCCTTACGGTCAAATTTCTGCTTGACAAGCCCCTGCTCTTTTGTATTTACAAATACAATGATCAGTGCGGACAGCAAAAAAGTTGTCATATCCACGTAAATTGCACCGGAAGTTCCAATTACAGCTATAATTGCCGCTGCAACAGCCGTTCCGATTAATTCTACCATACTTGACAAGGTTGTCGATAACGATATTCCATATTCATAGTATTCTTTTTCCAGCACCTTTGGCGTCAATGCAGCACTTGCCGGTCCCCGGAATGCCTCTACCGTAGAAATCGTCAAAGTTGTAACCAACAGCATCCATGCCTGTAAAAATCCGAACAGATACCCGGTTGCCACAAATGCAACACAGACCGCACGTATCAAATCCGTGACAATCATGATCGTTTTCTTTTTCTGTCCCTCTACCCATGCTCCGGCTAACGGCGTAATAATAATAGATGGCAGTTTATTCACGCCGTAAATGATTGCTGACCATGCGGCATTTCCTGTGATCTCATAGACAATCCATGTAGACGCGATCGCGTCAATGGAATCCCCGAACCGGTTGATCAATGCTGCTATCATAATTTTCATATACTCGGTCTGCCGAAAAATATCACGGTAGCCGATTTTTTGTTCTTTTGTATTGCTCATGCTGTCTTCTCCCTGTATTCCATACATTTCTTATCATATAGGTAATCCAATTTTGCTATTTCCTCTATACTCAATCCATTTGCCCTTTTTCCCTGGCATATCACATTTTCTTTATATATCGCTTTCTTACAAGTTGAAATACAAAATGGTAATTGAATACATTTCCGGCAATTTGGATTCTTTATCATACTTGCAGTTTTCAATTGATAACGTACCTTAGGATTTGTAATACATACCTTCCCCTTTTCATCTATTCTGCCAAGAATTTTATCCTCTACTGCATTCGCGCATATAATGACATTTGCATCCGTATCTACTACATATCCCTCCGAAAAACATGTATGACAAGCAATATATTGATTTTTTCGTTCAATATATTGATATCCTAATTCAATTGCTTTTTTATATATTTGATATGTACTAATTTTATCTTTGATCTGATATAAATTAGCAACATTTACTGCTATATTACTGCGGTATTGTTCTGGAATTTCACTTAATATATTTGTTGCGGTGTCTACATTTTTTTCGTCAATATTAATTCTTAATATAACAAATATATTTTGCTCTGATACTTTTATTAAATTTTCTTTGATTTTATCATATGTCTCACCTGCTCCTGCAAGATAACGTCTTTTGTTATGTGATTCACGATCTCCATCTATTGTTATCTGTATTGATTTTACATTTAACTGTTTCATTTCCCGTATATTTTGTTCATTTAACAAATATCCATTTGTCGTAATATCTGATGTTATTTTGCAACCATACTCATCTCCATATTGACATGCTTTATGTAACATTCTTTTTATATCTGCAAATTTCAATAAAGGTTCTCCACCAAACCATGAAATTGTTATGTTCCTCTTTATTTTTGCGTTATTTTTTATAAACTCTAAAATATTATGTTCTGCATTAGAAGATAAATTTTTTATTTCATGTTCCTGAACACAATATTCGCATCTAAAATTACATGCATTCGTAACCACTACCATCATATTAAGTTGATCAGTCTGATATTTCGTTTTATTTTCTAAAAATTCCAGTTCTGCAAGTTCATCTTGATTATCTGATATCAAAATACCTTTTTTCATTAATTTTTCTATACATTGTATCTCTTCTAATGTATATTCCCCCTTATTAAGCTCATCAAGCAATTTTTCTAACTGCTCCTGTGCTTCTTTTTTATAGGGATAATATTGTCTGGTTTTTAAACTATATAACATATAGTCGTCTTCATCTATTTTTATATTTGTCGCAAATCTAGATAACTGCATAATAACCTCTTTCTTATTAAAATAAGAATTACAATATACAGATTTACAATAAATTTTTTACTGCAAATCTGTATACCTTTTTATATTTTAATTTTTCTTACTAACAATGTACTCCCCTAATGTTAATATCAATGTTAGCTTCTTCCTCTGCCCCTAAATCAATCTGCTGTGTCTGGATTGCAGCAGCTAACTCTTCAGATGAAATCACAACCTTTCCATCCACAACTTCCATTTCGGTTCCTTTTACTACTAATTTTTTGTTTTCCATTTCTTTTTCCTCTTTCCTTAAAATATTGTTTTTATTTATATCAATCCACATTACTATGGACCAATAACAACTTCATATGCGATACCTGGATTTTCTTCTTCCTTATTAATGTCAATGTTCGCATTTTCAATTTGTAACTCTGTTTCCTCTGGTAAATTTTTTACCTGTTTTTTCTCATCCATTTTTAATCCTCCATTTCATATGGTGCAAGCACCGTAAATAAACTATAGGTATCAGTTGCTTCCAGCTTTTCTTTTTCCTGATATTTTTGAAAAAGCAAATCAATTTCCTTACGAAATTCCCTCATATCCTCTTCTTCTGCCTTCATGAAATATGCCTTAATTTTATTAGGCTTTTCTGGTGTCATGTTCACATTTTTAATTGCGTTTCTGGTCATTGACGCAAAGTGTTGTGCTGAAAGTAATGCCTTTCTTCTTCTCTCATCATCTTCCATTGCACTACTCTGAATCCGATTCATAATCTCTATTTCATCTGATATGAGATAATAATTTTTTTCAACTTCACCATTAATGGCAACTTCGTTTTCTTCCTTTACAAGTCCTGCATTTACCAGACGTTGTAAATATAATTGTACAGAATACACAGGCATTCCTAATCTTCTTGCAATCTCCTTCCTTGTTTTCAACTGATCCATGAGACAAAATAAAATGTCCATTCCTCTCCCTGCTAGCAGGTCATCTTCTAATTGCTCATTTTCTTCTACCATATTCATGTTATAGATACATGCAATGTCACTCACAAAAATCACCTCTCCTTCAAATTTCTACGGCATCCACCAATTTTTCAGCATCATCTGCACCAATTGCTGCAAACCCCATATTATTTTCTACCAACAATTGTCTTGCTGCTCTGTCTACATCTGCCTTACTTATCTTTTTAATTGCCCGTATCTCATTTTCAATGTAAAAGTTAATATCCATTGCTCCACATTTGCCAATGTACCGAAGGTGTTCTGTCATATTATCAACAGATAAAAGCATATTCGTTTCCATGACCTTCTTTTCCCTAATAATTTCCTCTTCCAAAAAGCCATTTATTCTCGTTTCAGCAAGTACTTTGGACATTGCTTTCGCCGCCTCAATGCTTTTTTGTTTGTCACAAACAACAGTAAAACCAAGTGTTCCTCTTTTCCTATAAAAACTTGCGAAGCCTCCAACTGTGTATGCCAAACCACGTTTTGTCCTGATTTCTTTCACTATCCTTGATTGAAATCCCCCACCACCCAAAATACGAACCATCATTTCTGTTGGCAATCTTCTCTGATCATCATATCCCGGTGAACGAAATCCTATAGACAAAACCGTACTTACACCGCTTCCCTTATTAATGTATATTCCTGGCGTACTGTCTACTGCCTCTTCTTCCGTTTCTTTCTTAACATCCTCCCAACAACTGAACTCTCGTTCAATCAGTTCAAGTACATGCATATATTCTATATTTCCTATTACCACGATGGATGTATTTTCTGGTACATATGCTCGTCTGACGAGTCCTTTTATCTGTTCCGGCGTTGCTTCTCTGATATTATTCATATTTCCCATAATAATTTTACCGGTTCCCATATTGCCCCATAGTGCCTGACTCGTCCGTTCTTTAATTTGTTGAAAAGAAGAATAAAAACCTGTTGCTTCCTGCAATACAACTTTCTTTTCATTTTCAAAATTTTCATTTTCAAAATTTCTGTTTTTCATTGCAATATGTGCTAACGCACAAATACAAGTTTCTAATGTATTGGCAAGCCCGGTAAAATGAAAACAAGTGTACTCCTTCGTTGTGGCAGCATTATACATAACTCCATTATCTGTTATTTCTGCTATCAGATATTTATATTGTTCATTTATCACATCCTCTGCATTCATAAGCAAATGCTCTGCTAAGTGTGAAAGTCCATTAAATTCATCTGATTCATACGAACTTCCCTGTTTTACCCATAATCCACAAGAAACTGTTTTCACTTCTGGAATCTTATGCAAAATAATTTTTAATCCATTCTCTAAATAAGCATTTAAAACATCATACACACTTTTCTTTTCCTTTCCTATTCTCCTGTTGCTTTTTATTATATAGAATCCAGCTAAATTCGTAATATAAGTAACCAGAAACAAAAAAGTTTCCATTTATGTATACATCGAATTTATTGATATACATTGTCTTTTTCTTTTTTCCGCTATATAATTTATCTTAAAATATATGTTGATTAGAGGTTATTACAAATGAGTGTCAGAAATGCAGGAAAAACAATCCGCGAAGCACGGATCAAAGCGGGGTTAACACAGGAACAGTTATCCGAAGGGGTATGTTCTGTTCTCTCTCTTTCAAGAATCGAAAATGGTTCCGCCGGTGTCAGTCCTGTCACATTTCAAGCACTTATGGCTCATGCGGGTGCTCCCTGCGAAGTTTACCCGATCTTTGCAAGCAGAACAGACTTTGACTGTTTCTATACCCTCAATCGTGCGCGCTTCTATCTGGGTTCCTGGCAGTTAAGTCAGGCATATGAGGAATTAAATAAGCTGGAAGAATGGAACTTTGCAGATAACAAACTCTATTATCAGGAATATCTTTATTTAAACGGTCAGATTCAGGTGTGCTCTGGCTGTGCAGACCATCATGCCCTTTATGACCTTTTTTCTTCCGCGCTCCATATAACACGTCCTGAAATTGACTATTCAGATTTTCATCATCTTTTATTATCTATTGTTGAAATCGAACTGCTTATTGGAGTTGCACAGGAATTACTTTATCTGGGAAAAAGCGATCTTTGTTATAACATCTGTTCACAAATTGCTTCCTATCTTGCAAACGCTGAAATCGATTACCTGAAAAAAGATTCTTTATATGCACAATACGCCATTGTCTACACAAAATATTTATTAGAAATGAAAGATTACAACGAGGCTCTTTCCATAGCAGACAGTAACCGCCACAAAATGGTACAGAATTCTGATGATTCCGCTTTATTGGAATTAACTTTTCTGACTTCTCTGGGTTACTATTATACTGGCGAAATTGAAACTGCCTACACCTATTTTAAGAATACCTTTTATGCGGCTCATTCCATTGAAAGCTGCTATGCCACCATTTGCAGAAACTATGTTTTAAGCAGACATCTGTTTTCACTAGATGATTACCTGGCACAAATGGATGATATTCCTCTGATTATTTTTCCAATCAAAAAAGCCATAAACACCTCTGATTTAACAGATGGTACTTATGACTTTTTCTCCCCTGACATTTTAACAATTGGCAGATTAATTCATGACCTTCGTACCGAACAGAGTATTTCACAGATTGTATTATGTCAGGGATTATGTTCGAAATCCAAGCTTTCAAAAATTGAAAATGACACCCTGCAGCCAGATATCTTTTTAACAGAGGCTTTATTACAGCGGCTTGGCAGATCAGAACGCGGTTTTACTTTCTGGGGAAGCGAACGTGAAAGTAAAATCTATGAATTAAAATTTAAGTTAATGCATACTCCAAAATATCAGATTGATACCGTGTCACTGCATTTAAGCCAATTAGGTTCTGTACTTACTCAAAAAGATGTTTTACCAAAACAATTATTTGATTTAAGTTACGCAATAAACAGTACACTATCTTCTCAGGAAAAAATAAAAATTTTGTCAAATGCATTATCATACACTCTGCCAGATTTTGATATACATCTTATTTATAATTATCGATTATCATGGGCAGAACTTTCACTCTTAACAAATATTGCTATTAACTATCAATCAATTGACCCAAATAAAAGTATTTTATATTTTTCTAAAATTCTTGACTATTGCGGATTAAATTCATTTGATATTTGTTTTACAGCCACTTTTCTTTCGCCTGTTTTGACATTTTTTTGCACAAATTTGTACATAGACAAACATTTTTACAAATTATTAGATTTATTCTCCGAAAAATATTTTAGTGCTCAAAAGAAAGTCTTATGCAATTTAGGATACTTCTTTTTTTATTATGCGCAGGCTCTTGGAGAAGTTCACAACTATACTATGGTAAAATGTTATGGTCATTATGCCTGCGCTATTCAGGAGCTTTATGAAACTAAACCAAATTCCGATGTTCTAAAAGAATACTTATTGAAAGATTTTGATATCACTCTGGTTTAGGCAATCCATTGAACCCCATCAATTACAGTTTCTCCATAAGGCACAATCCCATCACTGCTTACTCCACCAAACAATGTAAGCAGTGAACAGGCAAGCATCATTCCTGCAACCATCTTTTTGATTTTGTTTTTCAGATTTTTCTTCATGTTTTTCTCTCCTCTTCATTTGTTTTTCTTCTCCATTTTATCTGCCTCCACCAAAAAAGAACATTACATAAACGGAAACTTTTTTGGTTCCATTTATGTAATGTTCCTTTTTGTTTTCTGCTTTTATTTACCTTGCATCTCATGTTCGCCATCATGAAAACCTTATTTTCCTGCGACCGCTACCCCATGAAATTCGACCGCAAATGGTCCGTCATAATCTTTATCTTTATAACGCTCGGTGGAAAATGCCATATCTTTCTGTAATTCCAACAGATTGCCGCTGACGGAACCTCCGGTTACCGGCGTCACTTTCTCACCGTCGAAAAGATAGGCGAGACGAATTTCACCGCCAAAATATCCGCTTAAGCTATCCATGGAGAAGTCAGAAAAACTTACCACATAAAGGTATGGTTCTTTTTTCATCTCCTCAAAAGCTTTTGTGCCGTTATTCAGTTTTACCGCACTGTAGATTCCGGTCGGCTCGACACCTAAATAGTATGCAAACCGGGCATTTCCATGAATTGCCTTCAGTTCTCCCTCTTTTAATAGTGTAAGATCTTTCATCGGGATTCCCTCACTTGAATAAGGATTGGATGCATGGAGCGTGATATTTAATTTTTCTCCCTGCACTTTTTCTCCCTGCACATCCATTCCTGCCTGATAGCCTGAATAACCCGGATAGACCATGCCAGAGGATGACCGGTCTATGTAAAAATCGATCAGTGTGCGCACATTTTTTCCAGAAAGAAGCAGCTTATAGTTTCCTTTTTCCGGTGCTTCTGTCGCCCTTGCCCTGTCGCATACCCGTTCCAATGCTTCTTTTGCCTGTGCCGTCAGAGCCTCTGTGTCAAGATCATCATATGCGAACTCCTGATACTGCTCGACATCCTGTGGTGTGATACACTGTACGACAAACTCTCCGTTCACACTGCTTTTTTCATAAGAAACATCAATGCCCTCTGAATTGTAAATCGCAGTCGTTGTTTTTTCCATGAAAAACTCAGCCGTATTGATGAATGCATCTTCCTGCACATCCACACAGTAAAGCGCTTTTACAAATGCATCTCCGATCTCCTCAAGGCTTTTTCCACAAAGTGTGCTTTTTACCTGCACTTTATCCTCTTTTTTCCCTTTTGGAAGTTCAAAAAATGGATTTTTTACAAAGGAAGCTGCGTAATAAGCACCTTTTACCGCCTCATCTACTTCCTCCTGTGTCATCTCCGGAAAAATGTTGATATTTGCGGAACCACGCATTTTCTTTCCGTCTGTCTCAAAATCACGGTAAATGGTAACCGCAGACACCGCATCCTGTTTCATCCTGCGCATATCAAGTTCTTTTTTTATAAAATAAAGTTCTGCACCCTCGACTGTTTTCTCTGTCACAAGATAGGTTTCTATCTGAAATTTCCGAATTGCCTGTAATATTTTTTCACGCATCTGTCTCTCTCCTTTTTATCCCAATCTGATTCTGGCTTTGATATATGGACCGCCGTCCGACACTTTTACCCACTCTTTGTGTCCTTTTCCACAATATCCGGTTCCTGCAAGTTCACACTCGTCTGACATCATGGAAATGGATTTTAACAAGTCCGGGACATATCCGGTCAGTACGATCGGAGAAAATACTTTTCCGGTAAATTTACCGTCTTTGATTTCTCTTGCAATGTCAACTAAGCACTGGATTCCCCAGTTTTTCGGATCTTCCATGCCGCTGCTCGCATTTTCCAGATAAAAGCCATAGGAAATAGAGGCGATCATATCTTCCACTTTATCTGTGCCCGGCTCAAAGAATGTATTTGTCATCCGCGTGTACGCTTTGTGGCTGTTCTTTTCCCTTCTTCCGTTTCCGGTCGGTTTTGTGCCAAGTGCCATAGCAGCCTGTGCATCACAGATTCCGGTCTTCAAGATTCCTTTATCAATGATGACGGTATCCTGCGCAAGTGTTCCCTCATCATCAAAAAAGAAGGTTGCTGTCTCAGATGCTGCTGCAGCGCCGTCGTGCATGGTAACTAACGGGGATGCCACATATTCGCCAATGTATTTTTCTGCCAGCGCACGTTTTTTCACAAACATATCCATCTCAACGCCGTGTCCGAATGCTTCATGCACGATCATGCCTGTGACATCCGGTGCACAGATGCAGTCATACTCGCCCGGTGTGATTGGTTCACTTGTGGCAAGATCATTGAGTTTCTGCACTAATGGTGGGATTTTTGTTTCCATGTCATCTAAAATTTCCATTCCGCCACAGCCGGAGCAGCTGTCAAATGCCATCTTCATCTCCTCGCCCTTCGGGATCAGTCCCATGATCATGCCGTTTGTCCACATGACGTTCTGCGTCATGTCTTTGTTTGGAGATAAAAATAATTTGTGATAAATCTGGTAAACGCATGCTGTCTTGATCTCAACGATTTTTTCATCCTGTGCCATTGCTTTTTCACGCACTGCGCCAAGGCGTTTTACGATCTCCTCATCGCCTAATTCTTCCGGCAAAACTTCATAGTCAGTGCTTTTTTCAAAATGATATGCTTCGTCCGGAATTTCTGGATACTGTTTCACTTTCATGTCATCCGGAAGCTTTTTTGCCCACGGCATCACATGATTTTTTACTTCCTCTGCAATGGTGTCAATCTCATTCTCATCAATGTGGCTGAACGCATATTCTCCATAGCTCTCGCCATCGTATACTTTTACCACATATCCTAACTCCACAAACATGTTCTCCGTAATGCTGATTCCCTGTTTTGAAATGGTGTACTGTTTGCCTTTTGAATCTGTCATCAGAATGGATGCATACGAATATGTCTGCAGCAATCTATCTAATAATTGTTTCAGAATCGGTTTCTTCTGATTGATCAGTTTACTGGATGTAACCTTCATTCCTTTTCCCTTTACCTTTCACGTTTTCGTTGTCCTTATCGACTATCTCAGTATAGAAAATGGTGTTATATTTGTAAATAGCTTTCATGTAAGTGGTAAAGTTTGTACCGTAAGACGTAAAAAAGACCTTGCAGAGTTTATACACTCCACAAAGTCTTTTTCATCTTTTATAAATAATATTGCCTGTTTTATTTGAAGTAAGCCACACCGGATTCAAAGATCTTGATATCCTGCTCACCATAAATGTTCATCGCAACACTTCTGTCACGTCTCTCGGAGTGAGCCATCTTACCAAGTACACGTCCATCCGGGCTTGTGATACCTTCTATCGCCATGTAGGAACCGTTGACATTCCATTCTTCATCCATGGTCGGAACACCGGCTTCATTCACATACTGGGTAGCAACCTGTCCGTTTGCAAAGAGCTTGTCTAACCACTCCTGTGGTGCTACGAAACGGCCTTCGCCATGGGATGCCGGATTGCAATATACTTTTCCAAGCTCTGCACCCTGTAACCATGGGGACTTGTTGGAAACAACTTTTGTGTAAACCATTTTGCTCACATGACGTCCGATGGTGTTGTATGTCAGAGTCGGTGACTCAGCTGACTGTGGACAGATCTCTCCGTGTGGAACTAATCCTAATTTGATCAGTGCCTGGAATCCGTTACAGATACCAAGTGCAAGTCCGTCTCTCTCATTTAACAGCTTCATGACTGCCTCTGTCATCTTCGCATTGCGGAATGCAGTCGCAAAGAATTTTGCAGAGCCGTCCGGTTCGTCACCGGCGGAGAATCCGCCTGGGAACATAATGATCTGGGACTGTTCGATTGCTTTTACAAACTCATCTACAGATTCACGGATGTCATTTGCATTCATGTTTTTGAATACCTTAACGATGGTATTGGCACCTGCACGCTCAAACGCATCTGCACTGTCGTACTCGCAGTTAGTTCCCGGGAATACCGGGATGAATACAGTTGGTTTTGCCACTTTGTTTTTGCATACATAAATGCTGTCTGCTTTGTATAATCCTGTTTTAACTTCATCCTTATTCTCTGTTGCACGGGTTGGGAAAACTTTTTCTAATGTAGCTGTCCATGCGTGTAATGCTTCCTCCATGGAAATTCTCATGTCACCGTAAATAAAGCTTTCTTCTTCATTTACCCATCCGACAAGTGCTTCGTATCCTGCAAGTCCTGCTGCATCGAATGCTGCTTTTACCTCTGCAACTTTTTCAGCCGGAACTTCTGCCACAATGTTCCCGAATCCCGGAGCGAATAATGTTTCTTTGGAAACATCTTCATTTACTGTAACACCAAGCTTGTTACCGAATGCCATTTTGCTGACTGCTGCTGCAAGTCCTTTTCCGTCAAGTGCATAAGCGGATACGATCACGCCAGCCTGGATCAGTGCATGGATGGTATCGTATAATTTCATGACCTGTGCGTAATCCGGAAGGTCAAATTCATCTTTTTTAATTGTAAACAGTACTAACTGGTCTCCCACTGCTTTTAATTCCGGTGTGATGATATCTTTTTCTTTTGCGATATCCACAGCGAAGGAAACAAGTGTTGGTGGAACGTCAATATCATTGAAGGTTCCGGACATGGAATCTTTTCCACCGATAGATGGAAGTCCGAAGCCGATCTGTGCATTGTAAGCACCAAGTAATGCTGCAAATGGCTGGCTCCAGCGTTTTGGATCCTCGCTCATTCTGCGGAAGTACTCCTGGAAAGTGAAACGTACTTTCTTGTAATCACCGCCTGCTGTTACAATTCTGGACAAGGATTCTAATACTGCGTAAACAGATCCGTGGTATGGGCTCCAGCTTGATAAGTATGGATCAAAACCATAAGACATCATGGTCACGGTATCGCAGTCTCCCTTTGCAACCGGAAGCTTTGCAACCATGGACTGTGTCTCTGTAAGCTGGTATTTTCCACCGAATGGCATGTAAACGCTGTTCACACCGATGGAACCGTCGAACATCTCCACAAGACCTTTCTGGGAGCAGACATTTAAATCAGCAAGCTCTGTCATCCATGCAGCTTTCATATCATTTGCCGCAACTGCCTCTGCTACCTTTGGTGCTGCGATCTTTTTGAAATAATTTTCTTTTTCCTCAGGCATCTCAACTTCTACGTTGGTCTCCTGATGTGCACCGTTTGTATCTAAGAATGCTCTGGAAAGATTTACGATCTCTTTTCCTCTCCACTCTAATACAAGTCTTGGATCTTCTGTCACAACTGCAACTTCCACAGCCTCTAAGTTCTCCTCAGCTGCGTATCCTAAGAAGGTCTGTACATCCTCCGGAGCTACAACAACTGCCATACGCTCCTGGGATTCAGAGATTGCAAGCTCTGTTCCGTCAAGTCCTGCGTATTTTTTCGGGACTTTATCTAAATTAATGCGAAGTCCGTCTGCTAATTCACCGATTGCCACAGACACACCGCCTGCACCGAAATCGTTACATTTTTTAATGATGTGGGCAACTTCCTCACGGCGGAATAATCTCTGGATCTTACGCTCTGTCGGAGCATTACCTTTCTGTACTTCTGCACCGCAGACAGAAGTGGACTGTGTATTATGTGCCTTGGATGAACCTGTTGCACCACCGATACCGTCACGTCCGGTACGTCCTCCGAGTAAGATAATGATATCTCCCGGATCAGAAGTCAGTCTCTGCACTGCACGTCTTGGAGCAGCACCCATAACAGCACCGATCTCCATACGTTTTGCGACATAGTCTGGATGGTATACTTCTTTTACATAACCGGTTGCAAGTCCGATCTGGTTACCATAAGAGCTGTAACCGTGAGCTGCCTCGCGGACAATTTTCTTCTGTGGAAGTTTTCCCGGTAAAGTATCTTTCACAGATACAGTCGGGTCTGCTGCTCCTGTCACACGCATTGCCTGGTATACATAGGTACGTCCTGACAACGGATCACGGATCGCACCACCGAGACAGGTAGCTGCACCACCGAACGGTTCGATCTCTGTCGGGTGGTTATGAGTCTCATTTTTGAAGTTTACAAGCCATTCTTCTGTCTGTCCGTCCACTTCAACCGGAACTACGATAGAGCATGCGTTGATCTCATCGGATTCTTCCTGATCCTGTAATTTTCCTTCTTTTTTCAGGCGCTTCATGGCAAGAAGTGCAATATCCATTAAGCAGACAAACTTGTCGGAACGTCCTTCATAAAGATTTTTGAATGTATTCAGATAGTCATTGTAAGTCTCTTCGATCGGTTTTTTGTAAAATCCGTCATCAAACTTCACGTCCTTTAACTCTGTGGAGAATGTCGTATGACGGCAGTGGTCTGACCAGTAGGTATCAAGAACACGGATCTCTGTTACGGATGGATCTCTGTGTTCTTCCTTTTTAAAGTAGTTCTGGATATGTAAGAAATCCTTGAATGTCATAGCAAGGTTTAAAGAACCGTAAAGCTCTTTCAACTGTGCTTCCGGCATATCTGCAAATCCCACAAAAGAGATCACATCTGCAGGATCTTCAAAATTCTGTACCAAAGTCTCCGGTTTCTCAAGACCAGTCTCTCTGGAATCAACCGGATTGATGCAGTGATGCTTGATTGCCTCTAACTGCTCCTCTGTGATATCGCCTTCGATCACATAAGTAGTTGCGGTACGGATAACCGGTTCTTCCTCTTCGTTTAATAATTTCACACACTGTTCTGCGGAATCTGCTCTCTGGTCAAACTGTCCCGGTAAATATTCTACAGAAAAAGTTTTTGCATTGCCAAGTTCGAAGGTTTCCTCGAAAACCGTATCTACCGGCGGCTCTGAAAAAACAGTGACCAGTGCCTTCTTGTAGGTCTCCTCTGAAATATTTTCTATATCATAACGAATCAGTTCACGTACACCTGTCACGGAAGAAATTCCAAGATAGCTCTTAATCTCAGCCTGTAACTCTTTTGCCTTGACTGCAAAAGCCGGTTTCTTTTCTACATAAACTCTTCTTACCTTGCTCATAAATGTTCCCTTTTCCTTTCGCGATATGTTTTCTTTTATTCTGCTTCTGACATGATTTTTTCTGCCACGCTAGATATTACGCTTCGCAATTATGACGTACTGAGTCATTGCGATTCAATCTTAGGATAGTATAACATATGGTATTAGATTAGCATAATTAATATATTTAATTTGTTTTATAAGTTTATTTAATATTTAATCTACTATTTATCACGCACACTTCACACTCATTTAATCATAAGAATCGATTGACACAATTATAAGTACGTCTTATAATTATATCTATTCAGGCACATCAGTCTGTATATACGCTCATTATAATCTGAGGTTTTCTCTGACATGGAAACCTTATTGGAAAGGTACACGCATTTTTATGGATATCAACTACGAGTTATATAAAGTTTTTTATTATGTTGCAACCTCTTTGAGTTTTTCCGAGGCAAGTAAACAGTTATACATTTCACAGTCGGCTGTCAGCCAGTCGATCAAGACATTGGAGAAAAAATTAGAGCAGCCTCTTTTCATCCGGAGCACGAAAAAAGTACAGCTCACCCCTGCCGGAAAAGTACTCTTAAAGCACATTGAGCCTGCCATGAACTTAATCCAGCGCGGTGAGAGCCAGCTTCTCGATTCTGGCAGCCTTGGACTTGGACAGCTCCACATCGGTGCCAGCGATACGATCTGCCGTTACTTTTTAGTTCCTTATTTAAAGCAGTTCCACAAGAAGTTTCCAAATGTGCCAATCAAAGTAACCAATGCAACTTCTGTAAGCTGTGTGGATCTCTTAGAGCAGGGAAAAGTGGATCTGATCGTGACGAACTTCCCAAATGCACATTTGAATCATTCCTATATTCAGAAAACAGTCTGCAATTTTACCGATGTTTTCATTGCGAACCCTGCCTACTTCAATCTGAAACAGCAGGAGATTCCGTTTGAAGAACTGAAACAGTATCCGATCCTCATGCTTGACCGCAAGAGTACCACAAGTGAATTTCTGCACAACCTGTTTTTGCAGCATCAGTTAGAGTTAATCCCGGAAGTGGAATTAAGCAGTAATGACCTGTTAATTGACCTTGCCCGCATCGGACTTGGAATAGCCTTTATCCCGGACTACTGCTTAAGCCGGGAATCCAAAGACCTGTATGTTGTGAGAACCAAAGAAAAACTACCATCCCGCCAGATGGTAGCTTCCATAAATCCAACTTTGCCAGTGTCACAATCTACGGAAGAATTTTTAAAACTCCTGCCGGAGTTATAAACCGGAGTTTTAACTAGCGTAGTGTCGCAGATTTTGTGGTGCTTTCGCAGGGTGTGAAGGGGCAGATATAAGCGTCCTCTCACAAGTCTTGATTTTATAGGTTTATGA